>QLIP01013428.1_pt1 | contig 35334 bp, 19 predicted proteins | sample 1769771 | NCBI WGS metagenome assembly QLIP01 (sample SAMN09428762, study PRJNA476227) | Gut metagenome, whole genome shotgun sequencing project. | isolation source: cecum | host: Rhizomys sinensis | place: China: Jinsha town of Minqing, Fujian Province | collected 2013-09-23 | reverse complement strand
TACTTCAGATCCGCAAAGGTTAATAAAAGAATAGAATTCAACTCAATTTTAAGATTCGTAAATAAGTTTAAACAACTTTATTTGAACTAATCTAACATACATCATAAATGATGACCAAGAAATATTTATGGAAGGTAATTGCTGCATTAGCATTTATGATTCCGCTCCCGTCTGGAGCGCAACAGATTTCCTATACCTACGACTCGGCTGGGAATCGGGTCAGTCGCACTATTGTGCTCGCTACTCCTGTACGAAGCACTCGAAGTGGCGATAATTCGCAGGATTCCGTATTCTACCGTGAAGTGAATGGGCCTACAGAAATCAAGATCTATCCCAATCCGGTCAAGTCGGTACTCACAGTCACAATCAGGGGATACGAACAATCGATGGCGGGTGAAATTTCCCTCTTCAATCTTGGCGGTCAGCAACTCCTCAATCTACCTATCCATGAGGAAATAACGCAAATCGATATGCACAATTTTTCCAAAGGAAACTACGTTATGAATATAACGCTCAACGGCAAATCTACGCCTTGGAAAGTCATCAAGCAGTAACATAAAAGAACAACAGCCATGAAAAGATTAAACTTCTTAAATAAATCCTTGCATGCAGTGGTATGTGTGGGATGCTTGGCGCTTTGTTCTGTTATTGGTTCGGCGTCTGAGACAGAATCCTCCAATGCTACGGGAGAGGATAAGAATCTCAAGACGCGACTCGAAGTAACAGCCTCCGGAGATACCGTTATTCATTACTATTACGAACCATTTGATTTTGGAGAATTTTACAACTACGATAGGAATCAGAAAGCTAAAGTTTCACCCAATAATGTGCGTCGTTCTTCCATTAGCCAACAGAGCGGTAATTCAAATATCTCAGTCGGTACGGTAAATACAGGAAACCATGTAGGCAAGATTGCGTTTAGCGAATCGGTTACTCCCATAGGGGGTAAAATAGTATCTGTGCCCGTAATGTCGGCGAAGGTGCCGGGATCGGCACCGCAAGTTGCCTTGGTCTACAATAGCCAAGGTGGCAACTCTGTAGCGGGATATGGCTGGGGAATATCTGGTCTGTCGTCAATAACGCTTACTAATAAAAATCATTATTACGATGGCAAAGTCGAGGCCCCCGATTTGTATAAACCCGATGAATGTGTGTTTGCTCTCAACGGGACAAGACTTGTAACGGTATCGGAATCAAAAATTCCCGACTATCAATATGTCACAGCGCAAGGATTCATATATGTAAAGAAAATACAGTCTGGAAATAGCATTGCATATTTTGAGGCTCTTTATCCCGATGGCAGCAAAGCTACATTCGGATTCAAGAATAATACGTCAACACAGTTATCATACCCCGTAACTTCGATTGTGGATATCAAAGGGTATCGGGTTGACTTTGCATACACATTTAGTGGCAATAACTATTATATTAAGAGTATCACATACGGAAGCAAAGGAACTGCCCACCCGGCTGAGATAACATTCGACTATGAGGACCGCACCGATTTTACAACTGTATATGCAAGCGGTCAAACCATAACATCAAGCAAGTTGCTTAAGACAATAGTTTCTAAGCGCGATGCGCAGGAGTTAAGAACCTATGCGCTTTCCCATACGTTGACGGGCGATGTGAACCGGCTTACAAAGATAGACTGTTCAGTAGGTACAAGCCATCTGAATCCGCTGACATTTGCATATAATTATTATTTCGGAGAAGAAGCGGAAGGAGAACTCTGTGAAGAGTCGTCAGCCTTTATATCTACATATTTCACAAATTCACCTTCGAACCACATACAGTATATTCGAGGAAAATTTTTAAAGGATAGCTACGGCGATGGCATGATTATTTATCCCGGAAAGTTTTCCACATACGGTCTTGTCAGGACATACAAGTTCTTAGGTGAGGTAAGGGCTATGGAATATGGAAGTCTGTATCCTGCAAATCAAGAAATTCTAATAGTACCTAATGTCAGATTTTGGAATAATCCGATTTCCATAGTTGCAGAGTCCGGATTTCAGTCCATCAATGCAACTGATATAAACGGAGACGGAGTTGATGAAGTAGTAAAGGTAAACTTCAACGGATTGGAGGGATCCAAAACGATTCTGAAAATTACGGTATACTCATTTAACTCTGACAGCAGTTATCAAACCCGTACGTTTGATGTTAAGGTTGAAGGGTACATAAATAGCGGAAATCGCCTCTATAGCCCTGTAAGCAGGGATTACTATTGGGGTAATTTCAATGGTGATGGAAAGAATCATCTATTAACTGTATCTCATAATAAGATATTTAATGGAGAAGATAGAGAATCTTATTTTGGGCTTGTTGATATATCAGGCGGTAAAGTACTTAGTGAATCAAAACTATTTTCCTATTCTATAGGAGATATGGTCTGTACACATGCTATTGATATTGACGGCGATGGAAAAACTGAATTTTGTCATGCTGAAAATTCACACTACAAGTCATACAAATTATCAAACAATGCATTTACGGAAGGAAGAACTTATACTAATTTTTGGAATTCCAAATTTAATCAGCCATATCAAATCACAGACCTGAACGGCGACGGCAAAATTGATTTCGTGTTCTACCCGGCCGAATCATATCAACAGATTGAAATTGTCAATATTCCTGTTGGCGTACCACAATTTTGCCCCCATTGTTCCAAGGAATATCCGCTTCTTACCGAGGCAGACGAGAGTTGCCGACACTGCGGCAATTATATTGAGCCCAACGTTAGAGAAGATATAAACAGTAGTAATGATTACTGCGTAGATTGTCATTCACCCTTGGTGTGGCGTATGTATGATGCTAATTCTGGGAGTGAAGAAAATAAACTATGGTGTAGCAATCATGGATTTTCAGTTCCGACAGTTATAGACTTTGGTAGTGAAGATAAAGATACCAACTGGACTGTGTATTTAAACACAGGCAAGGGATTCATTGAGACCAAGCAAAATATCATAAGTCGAGAGTCCGGGGATAAGTTCACATTCATAGATGTGAACAAGGACGGACTGGCTGATATGATCAAAGTTCATAAATCCGAGGCGGAATTGTATCTCAATAAGAATGGCGTATTGAACAGTTCGCCGTGTGGCAATCCCATTGCAATGCAGGAAGGATTATCGGATTTTATTGCGATGAATATCTCCAATCCGCTGATTGATGGATCGGTAATTTGCGTGAAGGATGGTCAAATTTATGTATATGATTTTTCGCGCGATGCAAGCAAGGCAAATCTGCTGACTACAATTACGGACAGCCATGGTGTGATGTATTCTACCGAATATGCCGACATGACACAGGGCGGGAATTATATCACATCTGAAACTCCAAGACATTATCCGTATGTGCAGACTATGATTCCATTGAATCTGGTGTCAAATACAAGAGTAACCTTATTCGACTCCTACAATGATGTAAGCAATATCAATTATACGTATAAGGGGGCGGTGATGCATATGCAGGGACTTGGCTTCTGTGGCTTTGAAAAAACCAGTACGTACGATGTCTTGCAGAAGATGCATTCCGAAGAGATTAGGAATCCGGAAATGAGCGGGGTGACAACAAAGGTAATTTCTCCTGTTAAGGAGGTGATGTATACATACAAACGCAACAAATACATCAACGGTCAGGAAAATATACAGCTAACCAGCTCGACTGAACTTGATAAGCTCACCCAGGTCAACACCGGTACAAGTTACCGATACGATTCTTATGGAAATCCTACAGCAATAAATCAATATATAGGAGGCGAAATAACAACAGAAACCACTCAGACTTATCTGACATCGCTGACAACCGAACGATTTATTGGAGGGCTTCCGCTAATAAAAAGTGTGATGAGAGGACGCCTCTCATCTGGTTTAAATGCAAGTGGTTCAAACATGCCAAATGACAGAACCGAGATTTCGGCGGGCAATGGTTCCCTACCCTCTTCGAATTCTGAGCGCGAAAGAGCAATAGATGATTCCTTAGACAATATAATTTCGTATCCCGTTATAGTTGGAGAAGCTTGGATAGACAAGGTGGAAATTAGTTATGATCCCTCAACTTACCTTCCGATATCCAAGAAAACCTATACCGGTTCATTGGGTGACAACAAAATTGAAGAAACTCGTTGGACCTATGATTCATACGGCAATGTAACAAGCGAAAAATCCGCACCATTTGATGTGACCGAATTCTTAGGAACCATCTATAGTTACGATGCGGATGGCCGCAACTTGGAGTCGAGTACTAATGCAATGGGGCAGACCATAACATACTCCAACTTCGATAAATATGGAAACGCGCAAACCGTTACTGACCATAAAGGACGGGTATCAACCATAACCTACGATGACTGGGGAGCACAGATATCATCCACATCACCGTCTGGACTGACAGAAAGCGTCACCACGGCATGGGGTGGTAAAGGGCTCTATACCATAACAAAGACGACCACAGGTAAACCCACCTCCATTGTTCACTATGATGCGGTGGGCAGAGAGATTCGTAAGGGTAATCAGCGCTTTGACGGAAAATGGCAGTATGTCGACAATGCTTACGACAGTCAGGGTCGCCTCGAAAAGGTAACCCTTCCGTTTAGAGGAAATGAGCCTACGTATTGGAACAGCTACAGCTACGATAAATACAATCGTCCGGTGCAGATAACCGAAGCTTCAGGCAAAATTTCCACATGGAGTTACAACGGACTCAGAATAACAGAAACCAAAAACGGGATTACATCTACAAAAACCAGAGATGCATCCGGTGCAGTTATCAGCGTCTCAGACGAAGGTGGAGAAATTAAATATTGCCTTCGCCCCGACGGCCAGTACTCATTCATCATTGCCCCCGGAGAAGTAAAGACGGAATTTGAATATGACAAATACGGACGGCAGACAGCAATCATAGATCCGAGTGCCGGTCGTCAGACCTACTCCGAGAGCTATGCTTCAGACGGCTCAAAGATAGCCACTGTAACCGATGCTAACGGCAAAACCGTAACCACTAAGAGCGACAAATACGGTCGTGTAATTTCCATAACACGACCTGAATTTAACACAACGTATACCTACGATGAAGATGGACGCCTATCAAAAGAGGCATCCACCAACGGCACATCTGTGACATATACCTACGATAGTTATGACCGTCCTCTTACGGTAAGGGAAGCTGGGTTAAACGCTGTATGGCTTAAAAAGAGCTTCAGCTATACCGACGGAAATGTAGCGAGCGTCAAATATGAGAATCGTCGCGAGGTTATCGGCACAGAGCAGTTCACTTACACCAACGGTTACAACACCGAGATAACTCTCAATGGCACAATTCCAGTATGGAAACTGACAGCAGAGAATGACTTCGGACAGCCCACAGAATCCGTGACCGGTTCGCTTACCCGCACCTATGGATATACCGAATTCGGAATGCCCACACAACGCAAGGTCGGAAGCATCCAAAACTTTAGTTACGACTTTGACGTAACAACAGGCAACCTCAATTCGCGGACTGATAGCACCCGCGGATTGGTAGAAAACTTCAGATATGATGCACTGAACCGACTCATTGGAATTGGTGATAAGACGATAGCTTATGCCGAAAACGGCAATATAATGTCGATGCCTGGTATTGGCACGCTCAGCTACGACATCTCTGACCGCCCGTATCAGGTATCGATGTTGACTCTCGATGGAACTGTTGCGTCGTTGCGCGACCAAAATGTAACCTATACATCATTCAAGCGCCCCAGCACCATAGAGGAAGATGATAAAAAAGCTACATTTACCTATAATGCAGCTGGCGACCGCGTAAAGATGCTTGTGGCGAAAAACAATCAAATCCTACTCAGTCGCCACTATATCGGCAAGCAGTACGAATATGATATGCCAGAACCTACGGCGCCAGGCCCGGATGTAGAAATAGGGCCTATAGATCCTGCTAATCCTCCTGCTATAGCAGAAAGTGATACACCCGCTGAGGAAGCAGATGGTATAATGCCATTGGGCTTGGCTCAGATTGAAACTCAACTCCCTGATTACGGTCAACATCGACTTTATTTAGGGGGAGATGCCTACTCCGCACCGGCAGTATATGTCAAAGAGGATGATACATGGAGATTATATTTCATATGCCGCGACTATCTTGGTAGCATTACACATATTGTGCATGCAAATGGTAGATTGGTAGCAGAGTACAGCTATGATGCATGGGGCCGTTTGCGCAATCCAGAAACTCAGGAGGTCTACGAATCCGGAATGGAACCGACATTATTCTTAGGTAGAGGCTATACGGGACATGAGCACCTGCCTTGGTTTGGATTGATAAACATGAATGCCCGACTGTACGACCCAGCGTTAGGACGATTCTTAGCACCGGATCCATATGTACAAGCGCCCGACTTTACGCAGAATTTCAACAGATACTCCTACTGTTTGAATAATCCCAATGCTTATGTAGATGAGAATGGAGAATTTATTTTTACTGCACTATTGACGCCAATCGGTTGTACTGCATTAGGCGTTGTTATAGATGGCGCATGTTGGGGAGCATTAATTGGAGGGGCAACATATACAGCAGGAGTTGCATTTAGTAAAGAGGGATTTGATAATTGGAGTTGGCAAGGGTTGTGCAATGCTATGTTTAATGGAGCTGTATCGGGGGCTGTGTTTGCCGGAATGGGTTTAATGGCTCCTTCATTTGTAACTCCATCAACGAGATTTTTAGCTAATTTGCCTACATATTTAGGGAAAGCTGGATATGCAGCATTGACAGGGGCGTTATCTTCAGGAAGTGCAATGTTTACAAATGATTTACTGGATAACGGAAAGATTGATACGTCGTTTAAGGATTATATGGTGACTATGGGTGTTGGGGCAGGAATGTCTGGATTTTTATCATTCTCAAAATCATTATATGATTTTAATACATGGGATAAATTTACTTTAGAGGAAAGAAAGATTAAGCTTTCAACTATGTATGGCATTCAAATAGATTTTGATGAATCTATAAATGCATATGCCGAGTTTAATAGTAATAGAGGGAGAATGTTTCTTAAGATGAGAAGAGAATGTTTAAATTCAAAGGCTTTTGCATTGACCACCATGGAACATGAGATGCAACATGTAGATGATTTGATGCAAAATCCAAGAATATATATAGAGACTAAAAGTAAAGGAATGGCTGATATAATTTTTAGAAACTATTCAGAACCTAAAGCATATGCTAGGGAGTTAAGTTTAGCAAACAAATTTGGTCTATCTATGAATAATTGGATAAAAGTTGCCGAAATGGCAAATATATATGAGGCCCCGTCTTCTGTATATTATAATTTTAATTTACTTATGATTTTAAGAAATATATTCTAATATGAAACGGATATTGATGATAATAATATTTGGATTAACTTTCTCTTCTATTGTAACTGCCGACATTTACGAGGTTAAGATAGAAGTTCCTCAGAGTGTATGTGCGAGTGATACACTTTGGGTAAATTGTACGATTGCAAATAACAGCACTCATTCGATAAAAATAGTAGATTCCTTTGAACATGGAGCTATATATTGGAGGAGCTGTGGTTTTTATATCTCTTTGAATAAAAATGGAACTGACTATTCACCACCTTTTTGTGAGTCTCGTCCTCTTACTCCTTTTAAATTGATTAAGATAAAAAAATATAGTAAGTATAGTGTAAAAATTCCACTTCTCTTTAATAATCTAAGCACTGAATTCTTTGGTGAGAAAGTTGATTTAGAACCTGGTTTTTACAATTTAGAAATGAGTGTGGATTTGTTTAGGCCGAAAGGAGTTGTAATTTATAGCAATACTCCAATAATAGAATTAAAGGGTATAATAAAATGAGTTTTACTGCAAAAAAAATCCTAAAAATACGAACTTTCGTACTATAATTTTTTAATAGCAGTTATATGATTTATTGCAAAATCAGAATTGTCGTATAGAAGATTTTGAACTGCAATTAAGACTCACTTTAACTAAACCCAAAGGATTAGAAGTTATTAGTAATAAAGTAAATGTCGATATTAATCGTAACGTACAATAGTTTTAGGATGTAGAACATCATCCCTGATTGGCAAATGTTTTAAATTTCAAAAGAAGATTTAGAATGAGAAAAATTTTAATTTTATTCAGTTTGTTTGTACTGAATGTAATGGTATGCCATAGTCAGTTCTATTATGTGTCAAGCTGTAGTGTTTCTACTGATGCGTGCAGGAATATAGTCAATATGATAGTTGTTCAGAATGATACAACCACTAAAGTTGAAGGGGAATATTTAAATGAGTTCTTCTCAGGTGTTCGCTCAGATTTTGATTTTACGGGCAAGAAAATAGCTTTTTTTAGAGGAAATTCAGGAACTATACAATATCCAAAGTGGGAATATTTCCTTTCTTGGAAAAATTATTTAAAAACGATGGATACTCCAAAGTTGTATGGCAGATGTTTTGTAGGATTATATATATTTACACCACAGCAGAAAAAAGAAAGTGGTGGATACGATGCTGCTATTGTAACAAATAGCAAAATTAATGACTCAGTCCAAACAGTAGTGAGGCGTCTTAAGCGTTCTTCATCAACGTAGCTATTTTAAGAAGTTGTTTAAGCTTATTTACGAATCTTAAAATGAAGTTGAATTTTATAAGAAATAGTATGCGTTATTTAGAAAATAGAGTTATTGCTCAATTTAAGATTTAAAAAATGAATATGAAACTGACATTTAAACAATTGCTGCTCGTTGCATCAGGCGTACTGTTTATGCTCGTGATGTTTGCAAGTTGCGAATTATTCCCCGTATTTCGATCTGGAGTACTGTATATTACCTTCAGGAATAATGCAGGAATTCCTGTTGTGGTTGGGGAAGATTTGAGATCTTTGAAATCACTTAATGCGGACACAGTTATTCCGTGTCATTTCATAGACCTTCATCAGATAGATGCTGAATCCGTCGGATTACTTCAGTATTTATTTCATGAGATGCCCGGATGGGATCGTATCTTAAACGATACGATTTTTCTAGATTTATATGTAATGGACGAAAAATGCTTTAGTAGATGGCATTGTCAAGGTTGTGATTCTATTAAAAAGAATGTACCAATTTTACACAACTATCGTTTGACTCGTGAGGATCTTAAGAAACTGAATTGGACTATTCACTATCCACCGACTGAAGCAGAGAAGCAGATTGCGGATTCGCACCACCTTAAGAGTGACTCAATAGATCGCAAGGTCCCATAGGAATCTATCTCCAAACTTTTCATTTTGTTAAACGCTGAGATATTTGAGTAATTGAGTCCACTTTTTAAAGTAGACTCAATTAAAAATTTTACTACAAAGGATGTTTAGGGTCTGTAAGCATTATAGGGGATTTGTTATCGCTTTAGTATTTTGCGTCCGTTTGAGATTTGCAGTCCCTTGGCTGGGGCGCTGAGCGGGCGTCCTTGAAGGTCGTATGTCGGTCCGTTGTTAAGCGAATCGCATTCCACAGTTTCGATGTTTGCTGAGTCTTTGATGGGGGTGTAGAGGAAGTTGCGATTGATGATGTTGGCTGTCAGCGATAGCCCTTTGGTGAAGTAGCTACCGGAGTATTCTTCGCCGGCAAAGTCCATTAATACAATCCCTGTTGGTCCGGGCTGATTTGCTGTAGCAAGTAAAGTGGCGAGCAGAGCGGAGTTGGCGGTCTCGGCAAGTGCACGGTTGCCGTCGCTACTTGCAGATTTGGTATATCCCGAGCAGTGGTTAACCACCAGGGTGTTTAGCATTGTCGTATTCAAGTGGAGTTTGGAGGCAAACTGATTCATGCGTCGCACGGCTTCAACTTTTGTTTGCTCGCCGCCGGTGCCTGTGCAGTCGTAGTAGTCTTGAACATAGAGGTCGCCCTTGGCAGAGCCGCAACTGATTGTTCCGTTCTGTTGATTGGCAAAATCTGCCGAGTGCGACCATCCGCTCACCAGCCCTACCGATGGCGAATAAAAATGGTCGCGGGTCAATACTAACATCTTGCCACGCAACTGACCCATAGTGAGGCGGGGATGGTATGTGACGATATGTTGGGCAATACGTCCTGATAAAAGATGATTTGACATAGCGTCGCCCCAACCGCTGTTGTTGCTGTCGCCATCGGTTTCATGGCGCATAAGAATGACGGCGAACTCTGTTGGGTGAGCGTCCAACTTGTCGCAGATGATGTTCAGAGCCTCGATAAGCGTCATCTTTGTTTGACACACACCGTGATAGATGGGCATGCCGGAACCCATGGCCGGGCGCAGGTCGAATGCCCGGATACCGAGATCCCACTGCTCGGTAATCTTTTTAGATTGAGTGGTGGCGGAAGATGCGCCGGCTATCGAACCGAGGAAGCCAGTCCAACCCTCGCCCGTAGCGGAATCGTGCGAACCGGGTATAGATATCTGGTTCAGGTACACAGCATCCTCGATACGCGCCATCCAATCGTCGGCTCGCATCGAGACTACAATTAAGAGAAGAAGTAGAGAAGTGATGAATCGTGTCATATCCGGGTAAGCAATTTCGAAAAATGGGGAATGGAGTCTATCGTATTTCCGACTTTGTCTCTTCGGCCTTGGTGGCGAGGAATTCATTGATTCCGCAAAGATGTTCGCGTACCTTGCCGTCGGCAAATTCGTAGACTTTGCTTACGAGTCCGTCGAGAAAGTCGCGGTCGTGGCTCACACAGATTAGTGTGCCGTCAAAGTCGCGCAGAGCCTGTTTCAGGATATCCTTTGTTTTGAGGTCGAGGTGGTTGGTAGGCTCATCGAGAATCAGGAGGTTGATGGGCTCGAGCAGGAGTTTGATCATGCAAAGACGAACGCGTTCGCCTCCCGACAGGACCTTAACCTTTTTTTGATTCTCCTCGCCACCGAACATAAAGGCACCCAGGAGATCGCGAATCTTGAGTCGGACATCTCCAACGGCGATGTCGTCGATGGTTTGAAACACGGTCAGGTTTTCGTCCAGTAGCGACGCACTGTTTTGTGCAAAATAACCAATCTGTACGTTGTGTCCGAGGGTCAGCGTACCATCGTGATCAATTTCGCGCATAATGGCTTTGACCATCGTCGATTTACCCTCGCCGTTACGTCCAGCAAACGCCACCTTGTCGCCGCGTTCGATTGTGAAATTGGCATTTTGGAATACCGTTTTACCATCGTATGCCTTTCCGACGCCCTCTGCAATTACCGGGTATGACCCACTGCGCGGACAGGGAGGGAATTTAAGGCGCAATGCCGATGTATCTTCGTCATCAACCTCTACGAGTTCTAACTTCTCGAGCCATTTTACTTTGCTTTGCACCTGGAAAGTCTTGGAATATGTGCCTTTAAAACGCTCAATAAATTCTTTAGCATCGGCAATCTGCTTCTGTTGGTCGTCATATTGCTTCTGTTGTTGCTGGCGACGCTCCTTTCGCAGTTCGAGATAGTGGCTGTACGAGGCTTTGTAGTCGTAGATTCGACCGAGAGTCACCTCGATGGTACGAGTTGTAATGTTATCGACGAAACGGCGGTCGTGACTAATCACAACCACAGCCATCGGAGAGTTGGTGATGAAGTTTTCGAGCCAGCCGATCGATTCAATATCGAGGTGGTTGGTAGGCTCATCGAGCAGGAGTACGTTAGGTTTGCGCAACAGCAACTTGGCAAGCTCGATGCGCATACGCCAACCGCCCGAAAACTCCGATGTGGGGCGATTAAAGTCCGAACGTTTGAAACCTAGGCCCAATAGAGCCTTTTCGACATCCTCTTCAAAGTGAACCATGTCGATGGCATAAAACTTCTCGCTCAATGTTGCGACCTCTTCGATGAGCGCCATATAAGAATCACTCTCATAATCGGTGCGTGTGGCGAGTTCATTATTGATTGACTCAATTTTCTGCTCCATTTCATGGAGATGGGCAAAAGCCTGTGACGCCTCTTCGAAAACGGTACGTTCGTCGTTGGTCATCATATGCTGAGGCAGATAGCAGATGGTGCAGTCTTTGGGTGCGGAAACCGAACCGCTGGTAGGATTGCGCACACCGGCCAAAATTTTGAGGAGCGTACTTTTCCCGGCACCGTTTTTACCCATGAGGGCAATACGATCGGAAGGGTTGATAACGAACGAAACGTCTTTAAAAAGTGTAGTGCCGCCGAATTCGACGGTAAGGGCGTCGACAGAAACCATTGAGTTCTCTATATTAATATTGAAGCTGCTAAAACACCTTCATTAAATTTCCTTATGATTAATGAAGTTGCTAACACCTTCATGAAAGTTTTCAAATAAAAGTTTCTGCAAAATTAAGAAAAAAAACGGATATCCCCGCAATTTTGTTCCAATCCTGCATCGCGAAGACAAGAAGTAGGGTAGAGGCGCGCGCATTGATGCGCTAATACCCGACACAAAGCCGACCCCAAGGCGTCGGCGCTTGCGAGTAGAAAAAAGCATGGGGGATTACATTGTCCTTGATATTTTCCGCGATGTTTGCTCTCCACTTGCCACAAGAAATGGAGTGAAGAGTTAGACGCGGAACTTAAGTGCGCTTCGCTTCACGCAGAACCGAAAGAATTGACACATAACTATTTTACTGCACGATTATGTCAGATATGCAACCAAGCATGTCAATTCTTATTGCCCAAGTCAACCAGGATTGAATTTGCGTCTGAAGGCGCTTGTTCTTTTGGTGTCTAATGTCGCGCTTGGAAGCGCAACCTCCATGACTATTTGCTACCCACCTTGCTACTCACCGTGCGGCCCACTCCGGCGCGCGTCATGGTGGGCAGCAAGGTGTGTGGCTTTGTCATGGATGACATGCTTCCAAGCATGTCGTTATGTCGTGCCGTCCTATGTGAAATCTTCTGGGGTTCTGGAAAAGTTCTGGTGTTCTGGTTAAAATTGTTAGGGATTGAATAGTCTTTGAAGTTGCGCCTGAAGGCGCCTATGTGGTTAATGTCGCGCTTGGAAGCGCAACCCCCATGACTTCTTGCTGCCCCTCCTTGCTACCCTCCTTGCTACCCTCCTTGCTGCCCTCCTTGCTGCCCACTTTGCTACCCTCCTTGCGGCCCGCTCCGGCGCGCGTCCTAGACGCACCATTGCCGTTGGACCGGTGGGCGGCAGGGCTATGGAAGATATGCTTCCAAGCATGTCACCATGGCAGTTGCGCTTCCAAGCGCAACATTATGGGAGGTAGGTTTCCAAGCATGTAGTGAGTTGCGGTTGTCTTCTTGGGGGAGGAAGTCATAGAAACTTGGGGATTGAAGTCATAAAAAAAGGCCCGCAAAAAATGAATTTTTGCGGGCCTTTTTGTTAGGTTTGAATTTATTTTTAGAACTATCAGTTGATAGTTCATCTGTTTTTTTGGGGGATCAGTCGGCGAGGATGGTGAATTCTGCGCCGGCGGCGTAGTCGGCTCCGTTTTGCGAGCTGAGCGCTGTGAAGCGGAGGTAACGTGCCTTGGTCGGTGTGAAGGTAACTCGCTTCACCTGTTTGTTGTTGGCGAAGCTACCCGATGTGGCAGGTGTCCAGTTCTTGCCATCAAGGCTGAGCTCAACTTTATAGTCTTTGATATCACCGTTCGAACCGCTCTGACGGGGCATATAGGTGAAGCCCTTGATCATTACGGGTACTGAGCAGTCGAAGTCAATCCAGTGCGGATAGTTCGCCACTGTCACGCCGTAGGTGGTGTGCCAAAGTGTGTTCGGGTCGCCGTCGAGGAGGTTCGATGCGTCGTCGCCGGGCTCCTGTGCCGATACGAATGCAACTACAACCGGGATATTCTCGATGCGGTTATATGTAGCCGAGAATTTGAGTTCGGGCGAGTTTGCATCCCATGCCACGAGTTTGCCACCGTTGCGGAGGTTGAATGCGCCTGTATAGTTTTGTGCTTTGATCGCTTTCTTTTTACCCTTCGGTGCTTTTTCGCTCTCGTTCTCGATGGTGTACATGATTTTTGCGTTGGGGTTAGCCGCAAGGATATGTACGTTGCCGGCTTTGTCGCGGTCGATGTTGAGCGGTTGCTGACCATTCGCTGCTACAGATGCCTGCTTCTGGAGGTCGGCGCCTGCTGCAACCGGACGGATAATGAAGCCGAAGTTCTGTGCATTCGAGTGTGTCTGCTGGTGCGGGAGTGTTATGCCCTGTCCGCACGATGCGCCACCAAGTCCTGTAACTTTCTTGTCGAGCATCAAGGTCGTACCCTTTGATGCGGGCAATTCGTGGGGGTGTGCTGCCTGACTCATCTCCAATTCGCTCCAAGGGAGAGCAGATGCGCTCATTGTGCCCTGAGTTGCGATGAACTGAAGACCCTGGCCTGAGTTGTCGGTAAGTGCATTCCAGCGGATGCCTTCGCGGTTACCCATGCTCTGCGGTTTGGGGAAGTTTTCGAACTGACCGGCTACAGTGCTGCGGTATAGGCCTACGCTCTGACCTGTCATACGGTCGTTGAAGTTGTTTACAGGTCCGCGACCATAGTATGTATAGTTCTTCAACTCAGTGGGAAGTGTCATCTCATAGCCCAAACGCGGCAAGAGCTTGCTGGGGTTGTTTGAGTTGATAGCCGACTGCAACTCAACCGAACCGTCGGGATAGATTGTCCAGATTTGGTTGGTGATGAATTTGAAGTCATCTTCGGTTGTGGCACGTCCTTGAGTAATCTTATAATGACCGCTGGCAAGACCGGCGTTGACCGAAGCTACGTTCGGAGCCTGACTCTGAACCTGATAGCTGACAACAACTGCACCATCTTTGCGCTGGTATGACTTGTGGTCGAGTACTTTGTGCTTAAGATTGAATAGACCGTCGGTGAACCAAGCGCCGTAGATCGGAGCGTCGTTATCGACCGGAGCGCGGAAGGCGCTCAGCACCGGACCATTACCCGGCGTGATATACTGCTTGCCGTTGTATGTGAGGTTAGAGATTGTGCCGGTAGCATTGTCGAATGTCACAGCCCAGTTTGCACCTGTAACCTTCTCCTCGGTCGGGGTAGCAGTCAATACAGGAGCGTCGCCTGCAGGCGCAATGGCAGCGTATGCTGCAGCCTCTTTCACGGGGAGCTGTACTTCTGCCTGAACATAGCCTGCCTTGGCCCATGGCTTGTCTTCATTGAGGAGGAACTGAAGTGTTACGAAATACTCAGAGTTCGGATCGAGCGAGCTGAAGTCGTAGGGGATGGTCCAATTCTGCGATGTGCGGGGCGCAACATCCATGCGCGGACGAATCACGTTGTCGCCCTTTGCCACCTCAACACCATCTTTGGTGAGCGACCAGCGCGGTGAGAGGTCGCTGAGTGTAGTGAAGTAGTTTTTGTTGAAAACCTCAACCTGACCCTTGGTCATGTCGATCGGTTTAACGCCTACATTTTGCTGAACGCGTTTCACTTCGTGGTATTGCGGTTTGGGGCTGAGGTCGGGGAACATGATACCGTTCATACAGAACATACCATCGTTCGGATAGTCGCCGAAGTTGCCACCATAACCCATATATTTTGTTCCGTCGGGGGTGTAGTTCCAGATGGCTTGGTCAACCCAGTCCCAGATGGCACCACCACAGAGGAAGTTGCTACTTTCGATTGCATCCCAATAGTCGACGAAGTTACCCAATGCATTACCCATTGAGTGTGCGTACTCGCTGATGTGGAAGGGATATTTGATTTTTAGATTACCCTTGACTGCGGCCTGTACCCAAGGAATACTAGGATACTGGTTCGAGCCCATATCAACGATATTGTTGTTACGCTCATACTGCACGGGGCGAGAGGTATCAAATTTTTTGATCTCTTCGTAGGCCGCCTTGTAGTTGTCGCCGGGTCCGCCTTCGTTACCGAGACTCCATATCACGATCGAGGGGTGGTTGATATTGGCACGAACCATCTCCATATTGCGAGCAACGTGTGCGTTGCGCCACTCGATGGGGTGTGAGATTGAAGCCTCACCATAACCGTAAACGTGGCTCTCTACGTTTGCTTCATCTTCGAGATAGATACCATATTTGTCGCAGAGGATATACCAGTACGGATCGTCGGGATAGTGGCTGTTGCGCACGTGGTTGATGTTGCCTTGGCGCATAAGCATCACTTCGTTTTCCATCTGCTCGCGGCTCAATGTATGACCGGTGTTGAGGTTGTTCTCATGGCGGTTTACACCCTTGAGCTTAACCGGGCGTTTGTTGACATAGAAGTAGCGACCCGCTTTGCCGAATTCATCTTTATCGGCCGGAGTCTCTTTAATCTCAACCTGACGCACACCGAAGTATGAGCTGATGGTTTCGAGTGTTTTGCCCTTCTTGTCGAGAAGTTGAGCCACCATTACATAACGGTTAGGTACCTCGGCACTCCACAATTTAGCGTCGGGAATTTCGAATGTTGTGGTGAGTTCAGCTTCGCCTGCAGCATTTACATTTACGCTGCCTGATGTAACAGGGGCTATAGCCTCGCCCTGTGTCTGATCGCTGTAAAGCTCAACGGGGAAGACTTCGTATTTAACCTTAAGATCCTTTGCTGTCTTGGTTGTAAGGTTGCGAATGATAGTGTTTACCTCAACCTTGCCTGTGGCGTTGGTTTCGGGGTTGATGTCGTCGGCCAATGTTGTGCGTACTGCCATATCCTCAATCTGCACTGCGGGAGCAGATGTGAGATAGGTAGAACGGATGATACCCGGCAAACGGAACATATCTTGCACCTCGAGCAGAGATGCGTCAGAGTGACGGTAAACCTCTACGGCCACGGTGTTGTCGCCCTTCGGGTTCAGATACTTGGTGATGTTGAACGATGCAGTGTTGCGTGAGTTCTTGCTAAATCCGACATACTTGCCGTTGATCCAGAGATAGAAGAAAGAGTCAACACCATCGAAGTTGATGTATACTTCGCGTCCCTTCCAATCGGCAGGAACAGTGAATGTGCGACGGTATGAGCCTACTTCGTTGCGATCTTTGTATGTGGTCCAAGATTTTGGAGGTTCGCGCATCACGCCGTTTTTCCAGTCTCCGGGCACACGGCGCTGAGCCAGGAAGGGCGAAATCTGGTTCACATAAATCGGTGTGCCGTATTTCTGTGTACCATCTTTCTGAATACCCTGTACGTTCCAACAGCCGGGCACTTTGATGTCGTCCCATTGCGAGGCGTCAAAGTCGGCTTTAAAGAAGTCTGCAGGACGCTTGTCGGGATGGTTCACCCAGTTGAATTTCCAGGTGCCGTCGAGCGATTGATAGTATTTCGAATTTTCGGGCAATACCTTCTTTGCTTGCTCAACAGATGCGAAGTTAAAGAAGTAAGCATGAGGTTGCTCTTTGTTTAGAGCCAAAGCTTCGGGATTTTGCCATTCCGAGCCAGCGGGAGCGGACTGGATGCCATAGCTGAAACCGCCCAAAGGCGCAGGAATGACAGCCCATGCCGAAGCCGCGGTCAGGATGGCAGAAGCCAATAGAATTTGTTTCATGTATGTTAATGAGCGTTTAATTAAATTATGCTCAAATTTACGAAAAAATATTCAATTTGACAAATTTCGACATAATATCACTTCAAAATGTTTTTCGAATGACGTTGTTGCAGCGTCTTCAATACTTAATAGTGAGTATTGGGGCGAATGGAATTGCGGATAAAGGGGCGATTAGCCGATAAATATCACTTTTTTTGAGTATTGCCATGCTGTTGGAATCTACCTAATTTTGCATCGTCAAATTAATGAAGTTGTTTAAACTTATTTACGAATCTTAAAAAGAAGTTGAATTTTATTCTTTTATTAAGCTTTGCGGATCTTTTTGACTGCTTTTTCCCCTCTCATCGGAACCAACCGAAAGGTTGCTTCCTCTTCGAGTGAAAAAATCAGTTCAAAAATCTCCCGCAAATCTTAATAAAAAATAAGTTTAAACAACTTCAGTGATAAAATTGAGGTTAGAATATAATGGCAAAATCTAAATTTTCATGGAGGAGCATTCATAAGTGGGTCGGATTGCCGATGGCGGTGTTTCTGATTCTGTTCTGCGTCTCGGGAATCATTCTTAATCATCGCGATTTTGTTGGTGAGTTCTCGGTGAGCCGCAACTTGCTCCCCAAAGCATATCATATAAGAAATTATAACAATGGCATAGTGAAGGGTGCGGTCACGGTTGCGCCCGACTCGGTAATCTTGTTTGGTAATTCGGGGTTGTTTTTTGCCGATGGCGGTTTGCAAAGGTTGCGCGATTTTAATCAGGGGCTTCCGACTGGCATCGATTTGCGCAATATTCGAAATGTGGTGCAAATGTCCGATGGAACATTGTGGTGTACCACACAGTTTGCCCTTTATCGACGAACGGCTGATGAATGGAAACGAGTGGCCGATACGTCGGAGGAGAATCGTTATTCCGACCTTACGTTGAATGCCGACAGCACTCAGTTGGTGCTGATGTCGCGATCGAATGTGTTTATGGTCGACCCCAAAAGCGGAGCTTTACAGAGCTTGCAGTTAGAGGCCCCGACAGGCATACAGAATCGGGTATCACTCTTTAAGACAATCTGGAATCTACATAGTGGGGCTTTATTCGGAACAACAGGCAGAGTTGTGGTTGATATTGTGGCACTTATATTAATCTTTTTAAGTATCACGGGTATAGCGCTGTTTCTGTTGCCATACAAAATTCGTCGTAGTCGCGGCGATGCTCAGAAGCGGAATGTTTCATGGATGAAGTGGAATTTCCGATGGCATGACAAAATAGGTTATGTTACGTTGGTCTTGACTGTGGTTGTAACATTCACCGGGCTTTGTTTGCGACCGCCATTGATGGTACCGATGGTGCTGATGAAGAGTGCCCCGGTGCCGGGTTCGACGATGGACAATCCTAATTACTGGCACGAGAAGTTGCGCGCAATCCGCTGGGACCATGGTTTGAACGCTTGGTTGATTTCAACTACCGAGGGCTTTTATAAACTCGATTGTTTGCAAGGCGGAGTTCCCAAACAGTTAGATGCGAAACGGACGCCGCCGGTGAGTCCGATGGGAGTGACGGTGTTTGAACGTCGCGACAATGGGAATTGGTTGATTGGATCCTTTTCGGGATTATATCTGTGGAATGCAGCGACGGGCGAAGTAGTGGATTATTTCACAAAAAGAAGATGTGAAACGAAGCGTGGTCGTCCAACATCCGATCATATGGTGGCCGGCTTTGCAGAGTCGATTGGGGCGGTGAATGATGTTGTGTTCGATTATGTAGTTGGCACCGACCAATTGTCGGATATGCCCAGGATATTGAAACAACAGCCTATGGCGCTGTGGAATTTTGCACTCGAGCTCCACGTTGGACGCTGTTATTATCCCTTCCTTGGTCCGATATCCGAGTTGTTTGTCTTCCTGTGGGGCACGATGGCAATGACGATTCTGGTTTCCGGGTTTGTGGTGAGTTATCGGATAAGAAAAAGAAAAAAATGTTAAACCCAAATTAATAATTAAGTAAAATGAAGAGAATCAAGTCTTTTTTCTCAATGATTGCCCTTTGCCTGGCAGTTGTTGGTGTGTTGAGTATGACATCGTGCAAAAACGAGCAGGATGAGCCGAAGGTGCCGGCAGCGAAGAGTGTTGCCGGAGAGTATACTGCCAATATGAAGTGTTCGGTGATGGGTAGTGTATCTGAGTTCGAAAATGTGACCTATACGCTGACAGCAGTAAGCGATTCGCAGGTTGACATTACAATTTCGACCTTTGGTAACCCGCCGATGCAGGTGCCTCAGTTCACCATCTCTGGTGTAACTGTGTCTGAAGCTAACGGAAAATATGAAATTGCTGAAACGCAATTTTCAGGCACAAATGAGGCCGGTAAGGCATACTCAGGCACGATTGGCGGCACGGTGGCCGACAATAAGTTGACTGCGAATATGAATCTGACCTATGGCAGCATGCCCATGCCGATGATCTGCACATTCGAAGCTCCTAAAAAGTAATGCGCATGAAGCATGGAAGTTTTGTAGTTTCCGTAGCGCTGAGTGGTTCGTTCGTTTTTTTGGGGACTGTATCGGCATTTGCAGATTCTATAATAGCCCAGAAGGAGATCGGGGAGGTGGTTGTGACCGCCACCCGCACTCCGAAGGCGCTAAAGGATGTACCGGTGGTGACAAGACTCATTACGGCGGCTGAGCTTAAAAGGAGCGATGCTTCGAATATTCAGGATCTTCTGACCGAGACGTTGCCTGGATTGGAGTTCGGTTATGCCATGAGTCAGGAAACATCGCTTAATTTGGGTGGATTTGGAGGCAATGCAGTTCTCTTCTTGGTAGATGGCGAACGACTTGCCGGCGAAACGATGAATAATGTTGATTATAACCGATTGAATCTCGATGATGTCGGACGCGTAGAAATTGTGAGAGGCGCTGCATCGGCGCTTTATGGAGCCAATGCCGTGGGCGGCGTGGTGAATCTGATTTCAAAACGCAATATTGAACCGTGGCACCTGGCAGTGAATTCACGCTATCGCAGTTTTGGCAATGAATGGCGTCATGGTGGAAATCTGAATGTGAATAGCGGACGATGGAATTTCGGAACATCCGCTCAATTCCTAACCGCAAATACGGTGAAACTTACCAGCGCTTTCGACACGCAGTCGAAGATTCATAATGTATATGGCGGACACAGTTTTAATCTAAAACAGAGGGTTGAATTTCAATCTACAGAGGCGTTGAGGCTGTCGGGACGTGCCGGCTACTTTAACCGAATCAGTAATAGATCAAACTACGACGATCGTTATCTGGATTACAACGGAGGTCTGCGAGGCGTTTGGGAGATTGACGAAACACAGAATCTTGAGGTCTCTTATAGTTTTGATCAGTACGACAAGGAGCGATATGTAGGTGGTAATCGCACGAATGACCACGATTACACAAATAGGCAACATATAGCCCGTGCATTATATCTCAAGAATATGTCGATGGGAGCACTGACGATTGGAGCCGACTGGATGCACGATTATCTTTCCACCTACCAATTTCTGAATAACGAGGCTCACTATCAGGTGTCGGCCGATGCTTTCATGCAATGGGATTGGAATGTGACCGAGCGATTTAATGTCGTTGCAAGTGTGAGGGATGATTATTTTTCGGCATCGCGAAACAATGCCGTGACATCGCGCCTGGCAACGATGTGGAAGTTGGAGCCCATTACATTGCGTGCCTCATATGCAGGCGGATTTCGAGCTCCGACTCTGAAGGAGATGTATATGAATTTTGATATGGCGGGCATGCAGATGATATATGGAAATCCGAATCTAAAACCGGAACGCAGTCATAATCTTAATGTGGCACTTGAGCGTGGCGGCTATCTGCGCTCGGGGGTATTTGCGGGCGCGTATAATCTTACTGTCTCCGGACATTATAATGATTATGACAGCCGTATCACCACTACTGATTACGAAGGTGACACCGATCGTGAGGCCGGGGCAATTTACGTCAACGAGGATGGCGTGCGCGCCATGGGATTGGATTTGAATGCGAGGTATAAGTTGAATTGCGGGTTTGGTGTATACGGAAGTTATAATTATCTGCATACAGTGGGATCTACTATCGATTCGCAGTTTTCACAACCCCGTCCGCATTCGGCCACGATTCGAGCCGATTATGAGCGAAGCTTTAGAAAAGGGTATAGAATTTATGCCGGTTTGTCGGGAAGATATCTCTCGAAACCGCAAAGCAAGATTGAAACCGACGGAGCATATTCTATATGGAAATTTACGCTTCAGCAGACTCTGATGCAGGGCGTGAATTTGAATTTTGCAATTGATAATATTTTAAATTATAAACCGAAAATTTATTATTGGAATTCGGCGCCGACCACAGGTCGCACATGGCAGTTGGGTGTGTCGTTGATAGTAAATGAGTTGATCTAAAAATGAGTAGAAAAAGATTAATATTGATGGTTGTGGCAGGCGTCCTTTTGATCGGAGCCTGTTTCGCCGCGTGGAGTCGTTGGGGTTCCACAACCCGTGTGGCTTTTGTGAATTATCAAGCAGTGACTTTAGGACAGATAGCAAAAGCTAATCGCGACAATCATCTGATTAAGATAGAGGAGGTGGCACCCGATGAGTTTGGGCGGCTGTCGAAATTCGATATGGTTTTTGTCAACGGCATGGGATTGCGTATCACCGACGAGCAACGCGACCAGCTGATCAGTGCGTCTGAGTCGGGAACTCCGGTGCTGACCACGGCCGTTACCAACCCTCAGAATCAGATTAACTCGGTTGATTCGATCGATGCGGAGTATCTGAAACAGTATCTTGACGGAGGTCGTGGCAACTATCGCAATATGCTGCAGTATGTGCGCCGGTTTGTTGATGGTAAGCGCCTTTTTGCCCCGGTGCCCGGCGATCCCGTATTGAGCGGCAGCGCGTTGTTATATTATCCTTCGGCCAACGATGATTTGAGTTTTGAGTCGGTGTCGGCCTACGAAAAATGGCTTAAATCGAATGGCAAGTGGCATCAGGATGCCCCGCGTGTTATTGTTACCGGACAGATGGGTGTGGCCGATTCGTTAGTGGCAAGTCTTGAACGTAGTGGTAATATGGTGTATCCGGTGTCGGTGATTCAACAGGCCATTGCATCGGGGGTAGCCGATTCGATTCATGCTTCGGCAGTGATAAATATGGCTCATGGCCGTTTGGGCGATGAGGCTGTGAGATGGTTTGAAAAGCAGAATATTCCGCTGTTTGCCACAGTTAACGTCAACCGTGACTATGATGAATGGATGGAGGACAAGATGGGTATGAGCGGCGGTTTCCTTTCACAAAGCATCGTAACGCCAGAAATTGATGGTTCGATTCGCCCCTATACACTCTTTGCGCAGTATGAAGGACCGGATGGTTTGCCGGTGATTGAGGCAATCCCCGACCGACTCAAGGATTTTGTGTCAACAGTCAATAATTATATTGCATTGCAAAGAAAGCAAAACAGCGAGAAACGTGTCGCAATTTTCTATTTCAAAGGTCCTGGACAACATGCTCTTACAGCAGAGGGTTTGGACGTGGCTCGCTCGCTGTTTAACCTGCTGAAGCGAATGCAAAGCGAAGGTTATAAGGTCGACAATCTGCCCTCTTCGCCTCAGGAACTTGAGCGCCTCATCAATGAACGTGGGCGCGTCTTTAATAATTATGCTCAGGGTGCGGCTGCAGAATTCGTAAAGAGTATGAATCCGCAGTTGGTGAGTAAGAAAGAGTATGATGAGTGGTGTCGCAAATCATTCTCCGACGAGATGCGACGCGCCGTCGATGAGTTAGATGGCGAATTTCCGGGTCATGGAATGAACGATGGGAAAGGGAATCTGGCTTTGGCTCGATTACAGTTCGGTAATGTGGTGTTGATACCGCAGACGGCTGCCGGATTGGGCGATGATGATTTTAAGATTGTACATGGCACCGAAGCCGCACCACCCCATGCTTATGTCGGATCGTATCTCTGGGCGCGACATGGTTTTGGCGCCGATGCATTGATTCATTTCGGCGCACACGGTTCACTCGAGTTTACGCCTCGCAAACAGGTTGCGCTCTCATCGCTCGATTGGAGCGATCGTCTGGTTGGGCCGATGCCGCATCTGTATCTCTATTCGACATCGAACGTGGGCGAAGCTATGATTGCCAAGCGTCGCAGTTATGCCGGAATTGTGAATTATCTAACACCTCCCTTCACGGAGAGTAATCTGCGTTCGACATATAAGGATTTATCGGCGTCTATTTCAAAGTATAATGCGTCGGCATCGCGTCACGATTCAGTGAAGAATGCTGCAGATGTTAAGCGTCTGGCACTGGGCTTGGGTATTCATCGCGAACTGCGTATAGATAGTATGAAACCCTTTACAGCCGATGATATTCAACGCATTGAGAGTTTTGCCGATGAGTTGATGAACACCAAAATTACGGCGGCACGATATGTTTTGGGCGTCCCATATGAGGAGCGTTTCTTGCAATCGACTGTGGAGGCAATGACAGTGGATCCGTTGGCTTACAGTATTCAGAAATTGCGTGGCGGCGATCTTGGTTCGCGACGTGAAGAGGCACGACGTTTGATTGGCTCTGTTTCGAAGGTCGATGACGCATTGATTTGTAGGGTGGCAGGAATTTCGCAGGCATTGCTCGACAGCGCTCGCCGCACGTCGGCCGCTATCGAGGGTTCGAAAGGTATGTTTTCGCGAATGATGGTGATGGGAGCAATGATGCCGCGTGCCAAACGAGAACCCCTCAAGATATCAGAACGTAAAGCACCCAAGCGCAAACATGGCATGATTCCTGGAATGTCGGGCGAAATGGCACTTGAAATGGCTCGAAAGATGGGTGCGGATGAAGCTGCACTCAAGAAGATGGAGGCGGCAATGAATCAGTCGAAATCAAAAGGCAAAAGCGCTAAAGGCGGAGGCAAGAGTGCCATGAGTTCGCCCGAGTTTTCGAAACAGGCTGTGGAATTTACCACGGCAGTAGGTGAAATAGAGCGTGCCTTGAAGAGTGTCGTTACATATCGCACGGCATTGACTCAGAGTCCGGAATTTGAGTTGCGCTCGATGTTGAATGGATTGAACGGCGGATTTATTGCTCCGACATCGGGTGGCGACCCGGTGCTGAATCCGAATATTCTACCCACGGGACGCAATATGTTTGCAGTAAATGCAGAGGAAACACCATCGCAAACGGCATGGGAGCGTGGTTGCGAATTGGGCGATGAGACGATTAAGATGTATCGTCGGGCACATGGCGATTCAATTCCGAGGAAGGTGAGTTATACACTCTGGAGCAGTGAGTTTATCGAAACCGATGGCGCCACTATTGCTCAAGTGCTATATATGCTTGGCGTTGAGCCGGTGCGCGATCCTTTTGGTCGTGTCACGGATTTGAAGTTAATCCCGTCGGCCCAGCTTGGACGTCCGCGCATCGACGTAGTGGTTCAGACATCTGGACAATTGCGCGATCTGGCAGCCTCACGCCTCTTCCTGATAGGACGGGCCGTGAAGATGGCTGCCGAAGCAAAGGGCGATAAGTATCCGAACTATGTTGCCGAAGGTGTGGTGGAATCGGAGCGTCATTTGGTTGAGAAGGGCGTTGCGCCCAAAGAGGCGCGTGCCATGGCAACATCGCGTGTATTTGGCGGGGTGAACGGGAATTATGGTTCGGGTATTCAAGCCATGGTTGAGTCGGGCGACCGTTGGGAGGATCGACAGGAGATAGCCGAGGCATATATTCGAAACATGAGTGCGCAGTACGATAGCGAAGAGGCCTGGGAGGCAATGCGCGATTTTGCGTTCGAAGCGGCGTTGACGCGCACCGATGTGGTGGTTCAACCACGTCAGAGCAATACTTGGGGTGCGTTGAGTCTGGATCATGTGTATGAATTCATGGGTGGTATGAATCTGGCGGTGAAGAGCGTAACGGGTAAGGAACCCGATGCCTACATGAGCGATTATCGCAACCGCAACCGCAACCGTATGCAGGAATTGAAGGAGGCAATTGGCGTTGAGAGCCGAAGCACAATCTTGAATCCCGAATATATTCGTGAGCGTATGCGGGGCGGTGCAGGCGATGCTGCCGACATTGCCGAGGTGATTCGAAACACTTATGGATGGGACGTAACAAAGTCGGAGGTGATCGATGAGCAGTTGTGGAATGATATCTATGATACATATGTGACCGATAAGCATAAGCTGGGCACAAAGGATTATTTCCGCAAAGTGAATCCGGCGGCTTTGCAAGAGATGACGGCAGTTATGCTAGAGTCGGTGCGCAAGGGGATGTGGCATGCTTCGGCCGAACAGGTTCGGAAGATTGCAGAACTTCACACGGAAACTGTTAAGGATTTCGGTGCCGCATGCTCCGGATTCGTATGCGATAACGGCAAGTTGCGTGATTTCATCAAATCCAAAGTTGAGCCTGCTCGTGCCCAGGAGTATGACCAATCAGTAGCTTCGGTTCGATCGGAGAATATTTCAGATGCCAAAGATGGCATGGTGATGAAGCGAGAATCGCTGAATGTGGTCGAGAAGATGACCAATAATGTGAGCGGACTGATTGTGGCTCTTGCAGTTGTTGCGGTGCTTGTGGGTGTTATTTTACTGATTCGTAGACGCAAAAAGAATTTGCACCAATGAAAATAGTTGTGTTAATAATTATGATGTCGGTCGGTCTTGGCTTTCTGCTAAGGCTGACCGCCCTCCCGCGCATCGGGCGGTGGATTATGGCTGTAGTGGTCGGAGCAACAGCGTTGTTGGGATATGACTTTGCCGCGAGCCAGTCGAAGACAATGATAGCCGACTGGCTACAGAATCCGGAGTTAATGCTCGATGTGGCCGTGTTGCTCACAATCGATGTTGCGGTCCAGATGGCATTCTGTTTTGTCGACGAGCGGTCGCGTTGGGGAAAGATACTGAAGTGGTTCCCCGGCCTACTAATCTTTCCCGTAGTGTTGACAATGTTGACATATGCAATCTTTGCAATGCCGGGTGTAGATTTTGTAGTTGTAGGAATTGCGATGGGCGTCGGGATAATGATATTGCTGCCTGTGGTGGCTAGGGTATTATTGCAACTGATGCCTGAAGCTGAAATTAGGATGGAGCTTCTATTTTTGACCGGATTGTTGACAGCGGCATTGGGTGTAGTGGCCACGGTAAACGGACGTACGGCTGCTGTTGGTGGCGGCAACTTGAATTGGGAACCGCTGGCAGCGTTGATTGGTATGATGGCATGCGGATTGGTAATGGGAATAATGGTAAATAAAATAACTGTACAAAGAAAATTAAAGAAAATAATATGAATACTATTTCGAATATTTTATATTGGATTTCAACCGGTTTGTTGGTTCCGGTCATTGTGTTGCTTATATATCTATTTTTGCGATCGCTCGTAATGATCGGAACATTCTTCGGGCAGTATATGCAGGAACGTAGATCGGCATCGAAGATAGCACTCTTTCTGAAGGGCGTGGATTCGACCAATATTGAGGCAAGCGATGAGAAATTAAAAGAATTGCCCGATTCCGTCCTGAAGGGTTATATGCAACAAGTCATGGAGAATCGTGGGAATGAACCTCGCTTGGAGATGTTGTTGTCGGAATATGAGATTGACGCCGATCGCAATATATCGTCGTCGAAAGTACTCACAAAGATGGGGCCTATTCTTGGATTGATGGGAACGTTGATTCCTATGGGACCGGCATTGGTTGGTCTGGCTCAGGGTGATATCGCTTCGATGGCTTACAATATGCAGGTGGCATTTGCCACAACGGTTGTGGGATTGGTGGTGAGTGCCATCGGATTCCTGACACAGCAGGTGAAGGAGCGCTGGGCAATGTCGAATATGACGGCGCTTGAATATTTGGCAGAGGTTGCCATGGTTTCAAAAACTGACAAGAAATGAGAAGAGGATGTCGCAGGTCACGATTACGAAATCGTGAAGATCATGATCCGATGAGTGTTGTAAGCAATCTCTTTGATGTTGCCATGGTCTTCGCTGTGGCGCTGATGGTGGCTTTGGTGAGTAGATACAACATGACAGAGATGTTTTCGACCCAGGATTTTACGATGGTAAAAAATCCGGGCAAAGAGAATATGGAGATAATAACGAAAACTGGCGAAGAGGTGAATCGTTACACCCCTTCGGACCAAGGCGACAATACATCGCCAAAGGGGAAACGAGTGGGTGTTGCTTACGAACTTGAGGATGGTAACGTAGTCTACGTTCCAGAATAGACCGCAACGGCCAATCGCAAAATAAAAAATGCCGAAATCTGACTAAAAAGTCAAATTTCGGCATTTTTTATTTAAGTTTAGACATGAAGATGTTTAAACTTATTTACGTGTCTTATAATATGGTGTCTTACGAATGAGTAGCGGCAGAGCGCGAACCGAGCTCGCGGTCGATCTGCAGGATGCCTGTACCATCGTTGCCGACAAGATTCAGGTTGTCGATAATGTCCCTTACGGTATGCTCCTCCTCAACCTGTTCAGCTATCAGCTGATTGAGCATCTGACGGGTGGCATAATCTTTATTCTCTTCTGCCAAGGCATAGAGACGATAGATACGGGCTGTCATTCCCTGTTCGTGTACCAAGGTTTCGGCAAATGTTTGTTCGAGCGATTCCCACGACTGTTTGCTCACCTTGATAGGCTGCAGATTAACTTCGCCATCACGATCAAGAAGATAACGAATAAAGATTTCAGCATGAACCTCCTCCTCTTTTGATTGAGTGAAAAACCAGTGGGCAACACCAGTACGTCCTACTTTCTCCCAATAGCACGCCATGGCAAGGTATAGATAAGCCGAGTTGTATTCGGCATTGATTTGCTCGTTGATAGCATCGGCAATTCTTTGATCGATTTTCATAGTAATGTGTGTTTTTTAGTATGCTAAAGATAGAACGCTTATTGCCGCAATTGGGTTTTGAGGAGTCTAACTATTGAGGTTGTTTAACCAAGTTAAAAAAGATGGATGCCTCTGTTGAGGCATCCATCTTTTTTAAGTTAGGTTTTGGGCACGGGCTAATTAGAAGTTGCTGGCTTTAATCTCGAAGTAGGCCTGCGGATGGGCGCATACCGGGCAGAGCTCAGGAGCTTCTGTGCCGGTGTGAGTATGTCCGCAGTTGCGGCAGATCCATACCTGCTCCTCTTCGCGAGCAAATACGGCACCACTTTCGATGTTGGCAAGCAGCTTGCGATAACGCTCTTCGTGTTCACGTTCGATTTCTCCTACCTTTTCGAAGAGTGTAGCAATCTCATCGAATCCCTCTTCGCGGGCTGTTTTGGCGAATGAGGCATACATATCAGTCCACTCGTAGTTTTCACCCTCGGCAGCAGCGCGGAGGTTGGTGATAGTGTCTGATACTTTACCACCATTGAGCAATTTGTACCACATCTTGGCGTGCTCCTTTTCGTTGGCTGCAGTCTCTTCGAAAATTGCGGCTACCTGGCAATAGCCATCTTTTTTAGCACGCGATGCATAGTAGCTATATTTATTACGAGCCATTGATTCACCGGCAAATGCCGCTTGAAGGTTGGCTTCAGTCTGTGTTCCTTTCAATTCTTTTTCCATAATGTAGTTAGGTTAATTATCTGATTAGTATTTTCTGTGTGCGTAGGTTAGTTTTGCGTATATACAGACCCGGGGCAAGTTTATCGGGGTTGACACGTATGCCTCGCATGTCGTAGTATACGGCTTCTGATTCCTCCTGGTTGCCGATCACCTCGTTGATAGCTGAGGAAGTGATAACCTGTACCGGAATGTCGTAGGCGATGCCTTCGAAGATATTAGTGGCATTCGCTGTCGGAACCGCTTTCCAAGCATTGTTGTAGATGATACGTATCACAGAGTTCTTGGCGGCAGTTGCAGGTACGGCGATTGACTGGGCAATGTTCATGACATTGTCGTAGTTGGCAATGACATTGTCAAATCCGGTAGAACCGGCACGTGCGCCAATCATGTATTCCTGTTCCAGATTTCCTGTGCCGTTCCAATCGGTGTAGATTACGCAGTAGTTGTAGCGCAAATCCTGCTGCACCGTGCCTCTTGAGCCAAGGTCGTTTGCATCGAGATGAAGTGTGAATGATTTGCCCGGCTCCAATTTGAGTGCGTCGTCAAGTTTAGTGTATACATTCAACGGCGATTTGCTCCATGAAGCGTCGATGTTTTGAAGTGCATTTTCGGAGTATATGCGACTTACGTATGCATTGCCGCCTGCATGGATTGAACCACCAGGGATGCTGTATTCAACTTTGGTTGCAAGTTTTTGGAATCCGATTGTAGCGTCATATACATATCCTTTGCCTTTAATTGCAGTAGGCGATGGTGTTTCAGTGTCAAGCACGATTCGCATGCGGAATGACCCGATACGATCAGCGTCGCGGGTGATTCGCCATCCGTTGGCAGTTTTTTCGAGTTGCTCGTCGCTGTCGAAGTTGCCGTCGTTGTTGAAGTCAATCCAGGCTGCTGCATTTGTGGTGCCTTTGATTGTAGCCTCGATGGCGGCTTCGTCGGCTTCGGCCGAAACAACAACAGGTTGCGGAGTGAGTGTATAAAGGGTTGCCGGAACTTCGTTGGCGGTGAGCATCACCTGGTCGGACGAGAAGTCGTCGGTGAGTGCCAGCGATGAGATGTAGGCGTCGCCGCGTGTTCCGGTCGGAACGTCATAGCCTTGTCCGGCGGTGATGATTGGCGTAAAGCGAATTGTGTTGCTGTATGTACCCGATGAGGGAACGAAGTATTTGCTCATAGTGGTAGCGCCACATGAACCATTGCCCAAACCTTTCTGTGCGTAGTCGAGGTGGAGGTCAATGAATCCTTCGGGTGTGAGTTCCCAATCATGCATCTTGTACATGAGCGTTTCGTCGGTATAGTGCAAAGCAGAGAATGCAACTTCACCCTCGGTGTCGATGCGCAGGCCGTAGCCATCTTTGGGGCTGCGGAAGATAGCATAACGAAGTCCCATTCTGTTACCATGACTCTGCGGATGTATAAACTGCTCGTGCATGTCGGTAACTGTTGTGTGGTACAGACCGGCCATGCTCGAAGTGATACGGTCGTTATAGTTCGACCATGGTCCACGGGCGTAGTAATCAACGTTCTCCAGATTGTTGACAAGTTGCATTGACTGTCCCATGCGCAGTATCGAAGAGCTTGCAGGGTTGTAGGTGGTCTTCATATCCATACGACCGTCGGCATAGATGGTGAAGGCGTTGGTGTATGCGCAGAATGTTTCTGCGTTATAGCTGGTGGTGATTGTAACGCTCGAACATGAGTTTGCATTGCCCCCTTCATAGCTAACGTTTTTGCTTGTAACGCTGAATCTCGGTGCCGTCGGCGTAGATGTCGGGATGCCTGAGTATGGCGCGTCGTTTTCGATGAAACGGACGTTGTCGAAGCGCGGACCGTTGCCAGCGTGAAGGAGCTCTGCTCCTCCGCACATCATAGATGTCAACTGGCCTTCAGCATCGAACGAGTAAGAGAAGTTTTTACCAGAGACTTTAATGCCAGTTTCTGCATTCTCGCTTACTGTTATCTTCTGCGAGAGCTCCTGCGGATTGATTACCGCCAACTTCGGACGCGACTGGATTGTGAACTGCTCCCAAGCCACGATGTGATCTTTCTCGCCCCATTCAGGCGCCTCCTTGGTAAGGAAACGGATGTTGAGATGATATTCGTCGGCCGGGGTGACAGCCGTAGTATAGGGAATAGTAAGGGTTTGAGATGATTCTGACGCAATGTTGAAGTCATTGATTGTGCCCTGTTCTACGGTTTCGCCGTTCTTTGTTACCTCCCATGCGATATAGTATTTCGAGAGGTCGGTGAAGTCGTATGTGTTGGTCACGGTCAGACTTTTGCTCGATGGAACGAAGTTTTTCATCTTAATCCATTGATATACCTTCTTAACCTCCATGAGTTTGGCTGTCGGTTCGCGCAGCGGGCCTACGAGTCCGTTCGAAAGGAAGTTCTTTTGGTGCGGGCCTGGGAAGTCGTAACCGGTGTAGAATCCTTTGGGATTTCCGGCTTTGAGTTCGTCGGGATGATAGATGGCCTGGTCGACCCAGTCCCAGATGCAACCGCCGATGGTGCGCTTTCCGTTTTCGATCAAATCCCAGTAGTCTGCAAGGTTTCCAACTGCGTTGCCCATTGCGTGTGCATATTCGCAGAGGAAGTGCGGACGTGAGTCGGAGCTGTTGTCTTGCGAAGCGAGCTCTTCGTAGGTGGGATACATGATGCTGGTCACGTCGCCATATTTAGAATCGTAGATACCTTCGTAATGAATGACACGTTGATTGTCGAGAGCTTGGATGGCCGAACGACATGATGCAAAGTTAGAGCCAGCTGCACTTTCGTTACCCATCGACCAGAAAATTACGCATGGGTGGTTACGGTCGCGCAACACCATACGCTGTTGACGATCCACAAATGCATCGCACCATGAGGCGTTGCTGCTGAGACCAGTGTTGGCGTGACATTCCAAGTCGGCTTCATCCATAACATAGATGCCATAGTAATCCATCATGGCATACATCTTGGCCTGGTTGGGATAGTGCGATGTTCGGAGCGTGTTGATGTTATATTGCTTGAACATGAAGATATCCTTGAGCATGCTGTTCATCGACACGGCGCGTCCGTCGACAGGATCAGTGTCCTGACGGTTCGTGCCTTTGAAGAATACCTTTTTACCGTTGATCCAAACATATTTATCAAGCACTTCGATGCATCTGAAACCATATTTTGTCGAGAATGTCTCGGTAACCTTGCCTGTGCTGTCTTTGAGTTTAAAAATAAGAGTGTATAGTGTGGGCGTCTCTGCAGTCCAGAGCGAAAGTCCGGTCATGGTAGTTGTGGCCGAGAGTGTTTTCTCCTCGCCAGCTCCCAATGAAGTGAAGGTCTGAACTGGAAGGGTGACAATCTCGGTCTTACCGTCGGGCGCAAGAACAGTAACTTCGGCCGATCCTGTTGCGACATTGGCCGAACGGTTGGCGATGGTCATGCTTACATTAAGTCGGCCCGTGGTGTAGCGGGGCGTGGATAGGTTGCAGGTAATGAAGTGATCGCGAATAAAAGTCTCCGGAACGGCAGTAAGGGTTACGTCGCGATATATTCCACTCATGCGCCACATATCCTGATCTTCGAGATATGAACCGTCGCTCCAACGGAATACCTGAACCGCAAGTTTGTTCTTGCCTGGGCGCGCAGCGGCGGTGACGTCAAATTCGTGATCCGTATTTGCAGCTTGAGTATAGCCGACATACTGTCCGTTTACCCAAACATATGCCGCTGAATAGATACCGCCGAAATTTAACAACAGTCGGTGGTTAGCCCAATCGTCGGGGACATCGAAAGTCGTGACGTAGCTACCCACTGGGTTTTCGCCATATCCTGAATAGCCGGATTTGCGGGCTATATAGGGCGGATTGTTGGCAAAAGGATAGTCGACATTTACATACAGAGGTTTATCGTATCCATGCATCTCCCAGTTTGAGGGCACGGGAAGGTTATCCCATCCGCTCACGTCAAAGTTCTCTTCAAAGAAAGTGCGCGGACGCGATGAAGGTTCTGTTACTAAGTTGAATTTCCATGTGCCGTTAAGCAGTTTCTGTTTTGAAGATTTGGGGGTGACCCATGGAGTTTTAAAATACTGAGTGTCGCCAATCATCTCCTCTACCGAAGCGTAGGGGACGTAGGTGGCGTGGGCCTTTTCCTTATTTTCTTGAAAAATCGCTTGATTTTCCCAATAATCGCCCGGTGTTACGGCCGAGGCGGCAAAAGGAAGTGCCAAAAGCAGTGTGGCGATGAAGTTAAGTTTCATAGTTGAAAATCTAAAAGTGTATTAAGCCACTAAATTATGAATAAAAATTTGCATATGCAATACTTATAGCATCATTCTCTAATATTTTATTAGAAAAGAGGCAAATGATTGAAGCAAATGATTGAACTTTTTTTATGCTGCAACACTTTATTATTGAATAGTGTATAGAAGAAAGTGAAGATGGATGCAAAAACGAAATTAGGATTGGGTGCGTTGACAGCGGTGGTACTGGGCTCGATGGTCGGGGCGGGCATATTTAACTTGCCCCAGAATATGGCTGTTAATGCCGGACCATTGGCTGTGTTTTCGGCATGGATTATAACTGCTGTTGGCATGTTGCTGTTAGTGCTTACATTAAAACGTCTTGCCGACTCTCGCCCCGATCTTGATTGTGGCATTTATCAGTATGCACAGCATGGTCTTGGCAATTATGCCGGATTTAATGTGGCATGGGGATATTGGCTAAGCGCAGCTTTTGCCAATGTTGCATACGCCATAATGCTGAATGATTCGTTCGGCGCATTCTTTCCGGTGTTGTTGCAACATCGTTGGCCAACACTTCTATTTGGTACTACGCTTATATGGACGGTATATTTTATTGTATCGTCGGGAGTTCGAACTGCACACACCATTAATCGGTGTCTTACTGTTTTGAAGGTGCTGTCGTTAGGTTTGGTGGTCGTATTGCTGGTGGTTGGATTCCGCGCCGATATTTTTGTTATGAATTTCAGCGAGCCGCTGGTAAATGGGGCTGCGTTATCGGCACAGATTAAGAGTTCAATGTTGGTGACGTTGTGGTGTTTTATTGGCATTGAGGGCGCGGTAATGTTTGCCGGTCGTGCACGCAAGCCCTCAGATGTGGGACGAGCCACTATTTCAGGATTTCTTATTGCTTGGGTGCTCTATGTGTTGGTGTCGTTGTTGTGTTACGGAGCCATGAGTCGTGCACGAATTGCAGGACTGCACGATCCCTCAGTGGCTTATGCACTTCGTTTTGTGTTTGGTGAATGGGCTTATTGGGCGGTGATTATATCTGTGATTTTATCTATCTTAGGTGTTTGGATTGCCTGGACCATTGTCGGAGCCGAGGTGCCGTATGGTGCTACGCGTTGCGGAATCTTTCCGAAAAGTTTTAAGAGATGTAATCGTCATGGTATACCTGTATGGGGATTGTTGATTTCGAGTGTGGTAATGGAGGGATTCTTTATAATCGTACTCCTTGCTGAAGACGTATATCTGACAGTACTGAATATTACGGGAATGATGGTTCTTCCTGCATATCTTGCCAGTGGATGGTATCTGTTGCGCGAAAGCGTAAGAGGGAAAGAATTCCGGTTTAATAATAAAGTAGATAGGCTCAAGTCTATTTTTGTGGGTCTTGGTTGTGCGCTTTTCTGTCTGTGGATGATATATGCAGGTGGTTTCAAACTTTTAACCTTTACTTCGTGGTTTTATCTAATTGGCATAGGTATCTATCTGCGTGCACGCAGTCAAAACACACACTTCGTCAACAAAGGGTTTACGAAATCTGAGTGTATTACCTTTGGAGTTCTTGTGCTATTGGCCATCGCATCCATTATCCTTTTTGTCAATGGTTATAGCCCGTTGTAATTATACGAAACCGATATAATAAATTTGTGGCAATAAGAATATGTAAATCCAGAAGTCGTTGGCAAAATTCATTCAATAAAATTTGCACTTAAGTTAGAAAATGTGTTAACTTTGTAGATGTAAGGCAAAATACTCCATTAATAGATTACAGAGCAGGAAATGACAACATTTAATACATTCGGAAGATATCCCGTAGGAGAATCATCGTTTACAGAGATTCGTAGATTGCGACAAGTATATGTTGACAAAACGGAATTGTTGTATCGACTGACCCACGAGCAAAAGTATTACTTTCTGAGTCGTCCTCGACGATTTGGAAAGAGTCTAATGTTGTCTACACTCGAGGCTTATTTTCAAGGTCGGAAGGAATTGTTCGAAGGTCTAGCGATGTCGAATTTAGAATCAGAATGGCGCCAACATCCTGTGCTTCATCTGTCGATGGGCGGCAAGGATTTTCGCAATATTGATTCTTTGGA
>QLIP01026675.1_pt1 | contig 35467 bp, 33 predicted proteins | sample 1769771 | NCBI WGS metagenome assembly QLIP01 (sample SAMN09428762, study PRJNA476227) | Gut metagenome, whole genome shotgun sequencing project. | isolation source: cecum | host: Rhizomys sinensis | place: China: Jinsha town of Minqing, Fujian Province | collected 2013-09-23 | reverse complement strand
CCTTTTCAAGGGCCTACTGTCAGATCAAGTCGAAACTAGGGCACTTAACAATATCTTCATATATAACACACAAAAGGGGATATTTAATATCCCCTTTTGTGTGTTATATAGCCTATCAATTATTTAAGTATTATTGCGTCCTTTAACTGATTTCTGTTCCAAGGCACCTGTTTTATCCATCTGTCTTTTTAGGGCGTTCATCGGATTCAAACCTTTTACGCCACCAGTAACCGCGCCACCGATTCTACTTGTCTGATGCGCCTGAGCCCTGGTACTGCCTATCATAGCATTACTCATGGCCGTGCGACCTTCATCTCCGAGATTCTGGACATTTTGACCAACCCAGCGAATCAGACGATCAGGAATTTGCGTTACTAATTTAAAGATTTCCCAAGTGAACATGGACACCGTACCAGTGAGAATGAAGAATATGAAGATATTGCCAGTTATGCCTAATCCAGCAAAAAGATAATCTCCAAATGAACTGTCCATTGACTGTGCAAAGGGAGTAAACAGAACACCTATCAAGCTACCAGTAGCCTGCATGATTATCATGGCAAGAAACATACTGATCACAAGCAAGAGAGGACGAACAAGAATGGAAAGAATTAGCATATAGCCTGTGCGACCATGCTGTCCGGCAAATCCTGCTCCTTCCGGCATGGCATGACCGATCAGCCATAAGGGTGCTGCAATGATTGCTTCTAAACAAAGGACAATCCAGCCAACGATAGCAGCCAGCCAGATAAGAAATAAGGCTTCCCCCAGCGGTAACAGAAATTGCTAAATTGCTCGAAATTTTTTATGTTGATTTAGACATTTCTAATTCACCATGATGCAAAGTCCCAATCGATCTCAAAGCGAGTGATGATAATGAAAAAGCCCAGTTTTGCAAAAGTATTTGTCCCAGTGGCCATTGTCATTCTTCTTTGTCTGGCTGGCTGCAAGGGCGCCCTTGAAAGGGGGATGCTTGGCAATGTCTATATTTCCAATGCCAGGCCATCCATCAGTATTGATGTGCCTAATCTGCCCTTGCTGACAGCAGGTGAAGGGATGCCAAATCTGATCTGGACAGATGTGCTTGGCGGCCTGCCAATTCAGGTTTGGCTTGCAGTCTATGGCACAGGGGGATTGGCGCCTCTGGCGATTGCTGCCCAGGCAGAAGTTCCAGGCGGTTGGCATTGGGATGCTGATCTCTACCAGACATTCAGTGTGGATAAGGGCATTGAGACATTTAACGGTGAAGGCTACCAGGCATGTACCTTTGTCATTAACCCGGCCAGAGATCCTTTTGGCAAGCTTGCTACCGCAGTGCAGCCTGACGGCACACCGCAATTATGGATTGTGCGCTATTACGCAGCACGTTTTAATTTTAATGATGATAAAATCATCCTTGAATATCGTGAGCCATTGCCTCCTGCAATTACAGATCTCAATGCCTTGCCATTGGGTCATGCAAACTATCTGCAAGAATTTGCACAAAGGGCTAGGGCGGCTTTTGTGGTTAAAAATGGGCCAGCAAATCTTAATGGTGTTCGCAAAGGCTTTGCACAAGGGGTAGCATGGCAGAATATGGGGCAAAATTTTCTTGGCACTGCTTCCAGATACGAACCACTGCGCTTTGATTAAAGTGGTTTTTTCCTCAAAAAACAGCGCGTGAGGCAATTATTGTATTGAAATTTGTTCAAGATGCTTGACTGGAACTTGGTAACCTTGTTAATCTTTATACCGCGGCATAGTTTAATGATCTGGAAACGCAGAAAAGCAACGCCGTATGCTTTTCAAAATTGCTACTTAAAAAAGAGAGGCTGATTATGGATGATTATTTGAAAGAGGCCATTGATATCGCCCGCGCCCAGGCAGGTGTTCGGGTTATGACCGAGGGTGAAATTACCACTTTCATCCAGACTGTTGCCAACGGAATCAGGCGAATCGAACAAAGTGAAGAACTTTCTGATGCCGATTCTGTCGAAGCTTTTCAGGATCCCCGTAAATCTGTGAAAGAAAAAACAGTTGTTTGCCTTGAGTGTGGCAAAACATTCAAAATTCTTACCAAGCGTCATCTTGCCAGTCATGGTTTGAATAGCAGTGAATATCGTGAAAAATGGGGTTTTAAGAAAGATGCTCCTCTCGTGTGCAAATCTTTGCAGCGTGAACGCCGCAAAAAAATGAAAGATATGAAACTTTGGGAAAAGCGGCGCAAAATTGCATAAGTTAATTATGGAATTGTCTTAAAATTTTTGTGCCTTGCTCAATTTTTTCAGGCCGCACTGGCGGCCTTTTTAATTCTTTAGGCCAATTTTTCTATTATGCAGAAGTTAAAACCTTCTTTTGCGTGTCAGTCCACGTCAATTAAAGAACTATTGCAAAGCCCCGGTGAACAGCTCTTTGCCCTGGCAAATATGCTACGCCAGGATTATTTTGGCCGGGAAATTGAAGTATGTTCGATCATCAATATTCGATGCGGCGGCTGCTCAATGGACTGCCATTTCTGTTCCCAGAGCAGTAACAACCGCTCCGGGATCAAGAAATATCCGCTTTTGTCAAGAGAGGAATTGAATAAACATATTCAGGCATTGTCTCAAAAAGACAATAGGCGCATTGGCTTGGTTTCCAGTGGGCCAGCTTTGAGGATGGCCGAACTGGAAAATCTTTGTGAAATTCTGGAAGCCTTTCCCCGCGAGTTAAAGTCCAGGCTATGCGTCTCCCTGGGAAAGCTTACTAGTGATGCCTTAATGATGCTCCGAAGCGCAGGGATTACGCGATACCATCATAATCTTGAATGTAGTGAAAGTTTTTATCCCAAGATTTGTAGCACGCAATCCTGGCAGGAGCGTTATGCAACGGTTATGCGCGCCCAGGATTGCGGTTTTTCTGTTTGCTGCGGCGGCCTTTTTGGCATGGGCGAAACTTGGCAACAGCGGCTTGAACTTATAGCCAGCTTGCAGAAGCTTGAAATTGAGCAAATCCCCTTGAATTTTCTACATCCTCTGCCCGGCACCCCTCTGGCAGGCAGGAGGATTCTTCAAGTCCAAGAAGCCTTGCGAATTATTGCCACCTTTCGCGTTGCGCTGCCCAAGGCTACCTTGCGCGTATGCGGAGGCCGGCCGCTGGTATTCTGCGGCTGTGAAGATAAAATTTTTTATTCCGGGGCAAATGCACTGATGCTTGGCAATTACCTTACAACAACGGGTTGCCAGGAAAAAGATGATTTTGAGTTATTGCGCCGGCTTAATTTTGAAATTGCGGGCTGCAAGCCATGAGCAGGCAACTTTCAAAAGATATTCGCGGGCTTTTTATCGCTGGAACTGGCACAGAAGTTGGCAAAACTGTTTTTACCGCTTCGTTATTACACTATTTGCTCAAAAACGGCGTAAAAGCCAAGGCTCTAAAACCTGTACAGACAGGAGTTGATGCCTCTGGGCCAGCTGTTGCCAACTCGGGGGACGCAGATGTCTATGCCAGGGCTGTTACGTCCCTGCCGCGGCTACAGGCATCGAATTATGCTTTTAATCTTGAGCAATTTTCGTTGCCTGCATCTCCGCATCTTGCGGCAAGGGAAGAAAGCAGGGCACTCAATGTCGCAGATATCGCTTTGAGAATCCGAAAGTTTTGGGCTGATGATAATGAAAATTGTGAATTTCTTCTGATTGAATCTGCCGGTGGCCTTAAAACGCCCATCAGTTTGACTGAGAATATGCTGGATCTGGCGCTTGCGCTGAATCTGCCTGTGGCCCTAGTGTGCGGCAATGAACTTGGCGTTCTGAATAGTGCGCAACTTGCGCTTGCGGCCATTTTGGACTGCGGTTTGAAACTTGCCTGCCTCGTGCTTAATAATTGCAGAGCCACTGAAAATATTGGTTTTGCTCAATCCGCAAAGATAATCCTTGAAGACAATGCCAATTTCTTGCGGATGCTGATAAAACGGATCGCGCCAGAATGTCTCTTTCTTGAGCTTGCCCACGAAGATAAGCTTGATCCACTTGCCTGGGGGCGTCTTTCCCAAGAGCTTGCCAGCCTTGGTATGCAGATAAAATCAAATTTGCAAGGTGCTGATCTTTCAAAAGATCGGCTCTCAAGCAAAAATTCCAGCTTGCTTGAGCGCGATAAGTCAGTCCTCTGGCATCCCTATGCCTCAGCTTGCAATCCGCCCTGTGTTGAAGCCGTGAAAGCCAGCCATGGCAATCGCATCGTTCTGGAGAACGGCCAGGAGCTTATTGATGGCATGTCCTCCTGGTGGGCGGCAATTCACGGTTATTGCCATCCAAAAATGCTTGCAGCCTTGCGCATGCAAAGTTCAATTTTGCCGCATATAATGTTTGGCGGCTTGACGCACAAACCTGCCATTGAGCTTGCGGAACGCCTGCGCATGAAAATGCCAAAAGGCTTGGAACGTGTCTTTTTTTCCGATTCTGGTTCTGTGGCTGTGGAAGTTGCCATGAAAATGGCCATCCAGTGCCAAAAGGGGCGTGGTGAACCTTCACGAACTCAATTTCTCACGCCGCTTGGCGGCTATCATGGCGATACCATTGGCGCTATGTCAGTCTGTGATCCCATAACCGGGATGCATAGTCTTTTTCAGGGCATCTTAGCGCAGCAGATCTTTATGGATCGCCCGAATTGTCGCTTTGATGCGCCCTTTGATCCTGAAGTCATGCAGAATGTTGAAGATCTTCTGGAAAAACATGCTAAAACACTTGCTGCTGTTATCATAGAGCCGATTGTGCAGGGCGCGGGCGGAATGTGGTTTTATCATCCTGAATATTTGAAAAATCTGGCCAGATTGTGCAAAAAATATGGTTTGCTGCTGATTTTTGATGAAATTGCCACAGGCTTTGGACGCACTGGCAAATTTTTTGCTTCAGAATGGGCGGGGGTAGCTCCTGATATTCTTTGCTGCGGCAAAGCGCTTAGCGGCGGAATGTTGTCATTTGCCGCAACCGCGTGCAGTTTGGATGTGGCGCAAGGTATCTGCGCAGATGGTCTTCCATTTATGCATGGGCCAACCTTTATGGCCAATCCCTTGGCTTGCAGCGTTGCCCTAGCATCGCTTGACATACTTGAGTCTGGGGAATGGACAAGACAAGTTGCTGAACTGGAAAATATATTGGCCCAGGGCCTCAAGCCTTGTCGCGCTTTTTCTGAAGTCAGTGATGTGCGTGTGCTAGGCGCAATAGGCGTGGTTGAGTTGGAAAAACCCGTGGATCAGGATAAACTGCAAAAATTTTTTGTCCAGCAGGGGGTGTGGATCAGGCCCTTTGGCAGGCTAATATATTTGATGCCGCCTTATATCAGCCCACAAGAAGATGTAAAAAAGCTATGTGCGGCAGTTGTTCACGCAATTTCGGCAGGCCATGCAGTAAGCTAGCCCAGGGCATATTTTATGCTTTTATGCCGTAATTGAGGTTGGCTTCCTCAACAGCCTGCATTGCCACAGCCAAAAGCACTGGCCCGGCGATCAAGCCAACTGCGCCAAAAGCATTTAATCCGCACAAGATAGCCAGAATAAGTACGAAAAAAGGCGCCTTGATCCCCTGGCGCAGAAAGAACGGCCGCAACACATTGTCAACCCCGGCAACGGCGAGTGTTCCCCACAGAGCAAGACCAACCGCGGCCATTGTCTTGCCACTGAACCAAAGTGAAATACAAAGCGGAAGCCAGACAAGCGCTGTGCCAACCATTGGGATTGGGGCCACCAGTGTTGCCAGCATCCCCCAGAAAGCCGGCTGATTTACACCAGCAACTGCAAAGCCAATGCCGCAAAGAGCGCCTTGCACCAGGGCCACAAGAACAATGCCAAGCATAATTGCTTTGAGTGCGCGATGAATGGCCATGATAAAGCGTAATAACAAGATTGATGGGACATGTAATATGCGGCCTGCGATATTGCGTATGCGCCGGGAATAAACGGTAAAAATAATTGTCAATGTAATAAAAAGAAAAGTTGTCCAAAAAATTGTCATCGTACTGCCGACAAAGCCAAAACTGCGGCTTACCAGAATACCCACGGCGTCCGTAAACATGGTATCTAGGTTGACCAGAGTATCATTGACCAATTTTTCAATTCTGGGATATTCTGCAATATACCCCCGAATTTCTTGAAAATATTGAACCCAATGCGGCGGGAGCTTAAAATTGCTTGCCTGAAGCTCGCGTAGCCGTTCCAAACCGGAAACTGCCTGCGGCGATACCAGGGAAGCCAGGATTACCAGAGGCAAGAAAAGCGAGGAGAGGATAATTATTATATAGACTGAAATTGGAAAATAGCTTGAAAGGCTGATTAAAAAACGCACTTTTCCATTTTGCGGTGAATGTTGTTCAAGATTTTTGCGCCAGATACAGGCCCGTTGCCTGAGACGCCGATATAGCGGGAGCGTGAGGCAGGAGAAACAGGCTGCCATAAAAATGGTCACAGGATTTGGCCATAACAGCCAAAGCCACATTATGGCCGCCAAAAGATAAAGGAAGCGTGACAAAAATGTTGTCATAATAAGTCGGAGAGCGGCTTTTTGCTATTTTGCGTTATCTCTGAAAGCATTTTGCAAGTCAGCAGGTTTTCTCATCCGGCGCTGGTCATTTAATTATCTGGCTGGCTGCCACGAAATTCAATGCTCGTAATTTCATAATTAACCCTGCCACGGGGAATATCCACACTCACCTCATCGCCTTCTTCTTTCCCCAAAAGAGCCTGCCCCACTGGCGAGAGAAAAGAAATTGAGCCGTTGGCCGGATCGGCCTCATCAGGCCCAAGAATGGTAAAACTGCGTTTTTCACCGCTGTCCTGATCTTCCACAAAAACTGTCGCGCCAAAAATGACCTTTTCGCCAGAAAGCGTATTCAAATCGACAACCTGGTATAATCCAAGCCGTGATTCAATATATTTGATCCTGGCCTCTGCCATGCCTTGCCGCTCTTTGGCTGCGTCATAGCCAGCATTCTCACGCAAATCGCCTTCTTCGCGCGCTTCCTTGATCGCCTGAATTATTTGCGGTCTTTCGCTTTTAAGGCGCAGAAGCTCATCTTCCAGCCGTTTATAGCCTTGAACTGAAATTGGAATGCTGTTCATATTTTCTCCAAATCCTTAAAAAAAATCCGCTGCGTGAGCAGCGGGGAATTAACGCCACAGCATTTTAGCCATGAATTTAGATTGCGTCACAGCTAGTTTTGTATCCTGAATTTTTTAATTACTAAATTTTTTTGGGAATACAGTCAAGTTGCGTGAACTTGGCTTGCCGCTGTATTCTTGCTTGCGACTTGCGGGGCTGGCGGATATGGTACGGACAATTTTGTGCGATTTCCCAAGCGAACAAGCTTATGAAAAGATATTTCCGTTTCCTGGGTCCAATTATTGTCACGTCCATTTTTATTTTGGCGATTTATTTGCTATATCACAAGCTTAAGGCATACAGCATTGCGCAGATCCGCAGTAGCATCGAACAAATTTCTTACTCGCGCATCGGGCTTTCGCTGGTGCTGATGGTTATCAATTATCTCATCCTTGTCGGCTACGATTGGCTTGCATTAAAGGCCATACGGAAAAATCTTCCCATTTCCAAGGTTGGGCTTGTCTCCTTTGTTGGTCAGGCTGTCAGCTATAATTTTGGAGCCCTTTTAGGCGGCACCAGCGTCCGCTACCGTTTTTATTCTGCCTGGGGCTTTTCCATTACTGAGATCGTGCGTTTGGTATTGATGCTTGCAGTCACTTTCTGGGTGGGAGCGCTAGGATTGTGCGGCGTGATATTTCTGCTTGCGCCACCGTTGATCCCTGATGAACTTCTGCACAATATGCCCATAAAAGATGTGCGCTTCCTTGGGGCTATCCTTACATTGATTGCTTGTTCATACTTGGCGCTCTGCTTTGCTGTGCGCAAACCGATACGCATTTTTGGCAAGGAATTTGTTTTTCCTGGCCCAAGGATAGCTATAGCCCAGTGCATTGTGGCCGGGGTGGACATAGTTGCGGCAGCCGCCTGCATGTATGTTCTTCTGCCAGGCAATATCCAAGTAAGCTTCATTGATTTTTTGCCGAGTTATCTAATGGCTCAGGTTGCTGTGGTGCTAACCCATATTCCTGGCGGAGTAGGGATATTTGAACTGGTTATCCTGGAGCTTACGCATACAGCCAATACTCAAGCGGTATTTGCCGCTGTTCTCCTTTTTCGCTTAATCTATTATATTATTCCGCTTTTGGCAGCAGCAGTGCTGCTTGGGATTTACGAGGCTTGCCAACGTCGTGACCTCTTGCGGGACGCTGGGCGCTGGCTTTCCGTGCTCTCCCATTCCATCTCGGCATATCTCACATTTGTGGCGGGGCTGATTTTGCTCGTATCCGCCACATTTCCGTCCATGCCAGAGAATATTAAACTTTTACTTGAATATTTGCCAAAATATGTATTGGGATTAGGGCATCTTGTCTGTGCCCTTTCAGGGACATCTCTGCTTTTCATCGCCTATGGACTGGAGCGCAGGCAAAGCCTGGCTTTTAAGTGGGCTGTAAGCCTGATGGCGCTTGGTATGGGCGGAGCACTACTCAAGGGCCTTTCTTGGGAAGTTGCCCTGATGGTAGGAATAATTTTATTATCTGTTTGCCTTGCCCGGCGTCGTTTCTATCGCAGATCGTTTTTTCTTGATGAAGCGCTTGCCGTAAACTGGCTTGCTGTAGCCATTCTTGTCATTGTTCTGGTATTCGCCCTTGGCTGGTTTATTTATCACCCGGCTTGGGATCACGCCTCCAGCTGGGGCTTTGAGCGCCCATTCAACGCCTCTCGGACATTGAGAGCCTATGCTGCCATCATCATCTTGCTCTTTCTTGGATTATCTTCGCGCTTATGGGCTGTCTTTCGCCGCCATCAGAATAAAAATTAGTTTTCGATCAAAAGAACAGCATCCTGGCCGTCCCGTTCCTTGCACAGGACGTCGATGTGCTGAGATCTGCTGGTTTGGATTTTTCTTCCTATGTAGTCAGCCTGAATTGGCAATTCACGGTTGCCGCGATCTACCAGAACGAGCAACTCAACCGCTTTGGGCCGATCATAGTCAAGTAGCGCCTCAAGCGCGGCGCGTATTGTCCGCCCGCTGAAAAGAACATCGTCAACAAGGATGATGACACGGCCTTGCAAATCAAGCGGTACATCAGATTGCCCGATCTGCGGTTTGCCAGCGATACTTGTCCAGTCATCTCTGTAAAGATTAATATCCAGGCTGCCCAGTTTGGCAGGAGTAAGGCCCATTTTTTGAAGATTCCTATACAGACGCAATGCGAGATCATGTCCGCGTCTCTGAATGCCAATCAGAATGAGCTTGGAGGCATCAGGATGCCGCTGGCTAATCTGCGTGGCAAGATTTTCCAATGCTTCGGCGATTTCTTGGGAATTCATCAGTTGAGAAGGCATGATACTTCCCCCTTTTTATTTGCTCGGCTTAACTTATTTAGTCAGGCAAGGAAAGCCGCCCAAGGCAGGCTTCATTGACAAGACCCCTGGATATGCTTAACTAAATTAAGCCGCAATGCGGCGTTTATGGAGGATTTATGCTTGAATTAAGCGAAAGTGCGCGCAAGGAACTCGAATCCTACTTTGAAGGCAAGGATAAAAGCACTATTCGGATTTATCTGGCCCCGGGCGGCTGCTCTGGGCCAAGGCTTGCCCTTGCGCTGGATGATGCTACAGATGATGATGATAGCAGGGAAGTCGATGGCTTCACTTTCTGCATCAACAAGAAACTCCTCGAACAAATTGAAGGGGCTAAAATCGATCTCAGCCAGATGGGCTTTGTTGTTGAGCCTAGCGTGCCATTGCCGGAATCAAGCGCTGGCGGTGGATGCGGTGGCTGTTGCGGCGGTTGTGGCTCTCATTAAAGATAATAATTTGGGGTGATCCAGCGGTCACCCCAAATTCTTTTTTTGAGTCGTACGCATTAAAAAAACAGAAATTTTCTGCGTGTTTAAGTCATCTTTGAAAACTCCATCGTAGTAAAAAACCGCTGCATCAATTTTTCTGATGGCTGATTTGCGGGAAATCTTTCAAAGTCCTTTACAGCGTCTTTACCTGGAGCGTAGCGGCCTTGGCACGGCCTGTAGCCTGGCAAGCATGGCGCTTGCCAATGGGCAGACTGCCGTGCTTGTAACCCGCAACCATGACGAGTTTAGGGAAGCCAGCGCCCTTGCGCGGTTATTTATTCCTGATCTTTCCCAGGGCGACTATTCTCCGGCCCAGCCAGCATGGCAAAGAAATATTCAGCTTTTTCCGAGCGCTATCGGCTCACCAACACGAATACAAGCGGCGCAATACCTTGCCGCGCTCTATGGACTAGCACGCGCTAAGCCAAATATTGTCATTGCCAGCTTAGAGGCTATCTCCTTATTGCACATTCCCCGCGACTTTTTTGCTTCTCGCAGCCTGGAAATTGGCCAGGGCAATGATTTTTCGCCAGAGCTAATTATTGAACAGGCAATAGAGTGGGGCTATCAACGCCAGCAAATGGTCACCAGCCCGGGTGAAATAGCACGCCGTGGAGATATTCTGGATATTTTCCCCGCTGGCTATGCAAAGCCGGTGCGTCTGGAATTTTTTGGTGATTATCTTGAGGAGATGCGTATTTTTGATCCAGAAACGCAGCGCTCCATGCAGAATTTGTCCAATCTGACAATTTTGCCCGTTAGTCCCCTTCCAGGAGATGCTTCAGGCTTGGATAAAGCCATTTCCTATGCCAACTCGCTTGGTGAAAAGGGCAGATTGGGGGAAAACGATCTTTACTCGCTGAAAAAAGCCATTGAAGCGGCTGATTCTTCCATCTTGCCGGGAATGATCTGGCCCAAGGCCAGTTTTTTTGAAGACTGGCTGCCAAAAGATAGCCTTTGGCTTCTGCCCCCAGAAGCCGACATGGCTTCATCGCTCAGTGCTTGCCGACAAAAACTTAAAGAAAAGCTTGAGCAAGATGAGCAATTATTGCGCCAGCCTATAAATATATCCATGCGCAATCATTCTGCGCCCGCGCCTTGGAACAGCTTCAAAAGCATCCATCTTGAAAGCTTGCGCATTGGCGTGGAGAAGCGTGGCATGGAATTGCCCGAAAAGGGCATCCATAATTTTAATGAGCTTTTTCCCCTGCAGGTAGCCCAGGATCGGCCCTGGCAATATATATCAAGCGCTTTGAAGCAATGGCAAAAAGATAAGAGGCAAACCATTCTCAGTTTTTCTTCAGAACGCTCACGGAACAAATTCCTTAAGCTTGCTGAGCAGGATGGGATTGTACCAAGCCTGCGTTATGCGCATGAGCAAAAAGGACTTTTTGCGCTGATTTCCCCCTTTCGCAAGGGCTTGGAACTGGCATGGGACAAAAGCCTCATTTTGGGAGAGGATATTCTTTATCCACGCGCAGAAAAGAAAATTCCCGGGAACAAGCGCGCGTTTAAGGGCCTTGACAGTTTTGATGACATTAAAAATGGCGATCTTCTTGTCCATCGTGATTATGGAATCGCCAGATTTGCCGGGCTGCACCATCTTGAATTGAATGAGGCTGCCAATGATTTCCTCCTGCTTGAGTATTCCGGCAATGACAAGCTTTATGTTCCAGCCGACAGAATCGGACTGATTCAAAGATTCAAGGGCATGGAGGGCCATACGCCTGCCCTTGACAGGCTTGGCGGCCAAGCCTGGCTTCATGGCAAGGAAAAGGCCAAGAAAGCCATCGAAAAAATAGCCTCAGATCTTGTGGAAATGTATGCCTGGCGCAAGGTGGCAAAGGGTTTTCACTATGATCCCCCAGGGGATATCTATCATGAGTTTGAGGCCACATTCGGATTTGAGGAAACCCCGGATCAGGCCCAGGCAATCCAGGATGTCCTAGGGGATATGGATAAAAACCAGCCCATGGACAGGCTGATTTGCGGTGATGTTGGTTTCGGCAAGACAGAGGTTGCCTTGAGGGCTACTTTTCGGGCGGCAGCAGAAGGGCGGCAGGTTGCCATACTTTGCCCTACAACTGTGCTTGCTGAACAGCACTTTCAGACTTTCCGTGCGCGTTTGGCGGGCTTTCCAATCAATGTGGGGCTGCTCAGCCGTTTCGTTCCCAGAGCGCGCCAGAAAGAAATTCTCGCCCAGGCTGCTGCGGGCCAAATTGACATCCTTATTGGAACGCATCGTATTCTTTCCAACGATGTCAAACTGCCCAATCTTGCATTGCTTGTTTTGGATGAAGAACAGCGTTTTGGTGTGCGCCACAAAGAAAAACTTAAAGCGCTCAAAAAAAATGTTGATGTGCTAACCCTTACAGCCACGCCCATTCCGCGCACTCTGCAACTATCCATGTCCGGGATCCGCGATCTCTCAATTATTGAAACCGCGCCAGTGGATCGCAAGCCGGTGGCATCTGCAATTCTCCGCCGCGATGATGAAGTTTTGCGCAAGGTCATTGCGCGGGAACTTGAACGAAAAGGCCAGGTTTTTTGGGTCTATAATCGTGTTCAGGGTTTGGAACGTGTGGTGGAATACGTTAAAAAACTTGCGCCAGATGCACGGGTGGGCATGGCGCATGGGCAAATGGCTGAGGCTGAGCTTGAAAATACCATGAGAATGTTCTGGCATGGCGAACTGGATGTTCTGGTCTGCACTTCCATAATTGAGTCAGGGCTGGACTTTCCCATGGCCAATACACTTGTGGTTGATCAGGCACAGATGTTCGGCCTTGGGCAGCTTTATCAGCTTAGGGGTAGGGTAGGGCGCAGTGACAGGCAGGCCTATGCTTTTTTTGTTGTGCCTGACAGCGAACATCTGACGGAGGAGGCAGAAGAAAGGCTAAGAATCATCCTTGAGATGGATTACCTTGGGGCAGGTTTTCAGGTTGCTCTGGAAGATTTGCGTTTGCGTGGCGCAGGCAATATTCTTGGGGAAGTTCAGTCAGGGCATATCAGCCGCGTTGGCGTGGAGCTTTATCTTGAGATGCTTGAAGAAGCAGTGGCTCGTTTGAAAGGTGAGCCGGAGAGGGAAATCAGTGAGGCAGAACTCACCATTGCAGTGCCGGCGCATATTCCTGCAAGCTATATTGAAGATGGCCGTGAACGCTTGCGCTACTACAAGGCATTGAGTTCGTCGCAAAATGGCGCTGCAAGGGAGGAGTGTGCCTTGGCCATGCGCGACCGTTTTGGACCATTGCCCGAAGAATTGAAAAATTTTTTAGCCGTACTGGAATTCAAGGAATTTCTTACTGGCTTGCAAGTGAAAAAAGCCGAAATTCATGCCGAATCCGTTCGTTTGCATTGGCCGGACAAGCAAAATGCGGTCGACCCTGTGCGCATCCTGGATCTTTCCGCAAAGCGGTCGGATCTGACAATCCAGCCGCCTGCCGGCCTTAGTATTGCTTTGGATATGGCAAAGTCTCTGCCGGAGAATTTTGATGCAGCACGCGAGCTGCTTGAAGGAGTGCGCATAGAGTGAGCTTTTTTTCCATAGCAATGCAAGCCAAAACAATGTGTTTGACAACCAGGGGATTTGGGCCTGCCTGTCTTGTGTTATGTTTTTTGCTGCTCCAAGCCTGCGTTGAAACAAAAATGCCTGAAGGCGTAGTTGCCACTGTCAATGGCGAGCCGATCTACCTCCATTCTCTCCAGGCTGTCCTCGACAGCAGGGCGGCTGGCCTTGGAATTCCGGCACAACCGTCCCTGGAAATGATGAAAAGCCAATATGGCTCTGCCTTGGGAACGCTGATCATTCATGCGCTCGTGCGCCAGGATCTTTCCGCTCGCAAGCTATCTGTGAGTGAAGCTAGTGTTGATGAGGCCATTGCGCAGATTCGTGCGGAATTCAAATCTCAGGAGGACGGCGGCACAGTAAATGATACTCCCGCCAGTCAGCAAACTGGCGAAGCGCCTACACCTAAAGAGGATAATGCCCCCACATTGACTGGCTTAAATAAATTTCTTGCGGAATCATCACTCAACGAAAGCGATTGGCGCTCCCTGATGCGGGACTATCTTTCGCTAGAGCGTCTTCAAAATGAGGTGCTGCTGCCCAAGATCAGGATCACCTTGCCTGAATTGCGCAGCTATTATCAGGAACATGAGTCTGATTGGCAAATTCCCGATACTCTCGGACTATGTTTTATAGCGGCAGGAAGCAGGGAAGCAGTTTCTGAACTTTGTGCGCAGCTTGGCAATCCGTCAGGCAAAAATGATTTTTTGCATGAGCTTCAATGCACTTCCTTGAGTTCACTGGCGTTGCCGCCTCCCTGGAGCAAAGAAGTCAAGAATCTTAAAAAATTGCCTTCGTGTCTGGGTATTCAGCAGCAGGATGGCCTTTGGCAGAGCATCGCAGTTCTTGAGCAACAAAAAGCGCGGAAACTTGAACCAGCAGAGGCATTTCCGTTAATTGAGCGTATCCTCCAGGAGCAGAAGAAACAGGATATTTTTGCTAAGTGGCTTGAAAAACAGTTGAGCCAGGCCAGCATCAAAGTTTCCCCGGTTTTGAAAGCAAGCCTGCTTAAGCCCCAGGCAGTGCGTTTTGCCTCGGGAGAAAGCGAAGAAAACGATGATGCTTATTGACTAGGAATCCGTAAAAGCGCATTGCGCCTACTATGCTTTTGCTGTAGTCAGAAGCGCGTGATTGAAATTCATTTCAGGCCAGAGAGGGATGAAACTGTGAAATTTTTCTGGGCATTGTTTTTGGGCACTCTGCTATGCCTGGCTCCCAACCTTCAGGCTGCTCAGCTTAATAAAGTGGCCGCAGTGGTCAATGGCCAAGTAATCACCATGTTTGACTTGCAAAAGGAGGCCCTGCCGGAACTTGCGCGGGCGCGCTTGAACCCGGACAATCCAGCGCAAGCCAAAGCAGTTAATGAAGTCTTTCGTAAAGTCCTGGACATGATGATTATGGATATCCTCATCGCGCAGGAGGCCAAGCGGCTTAAAGCAACAGTTTCAAGCAGTGAAGTGGATAATGAAATTGCCAAAATCATGCGGATGCGCAAGCTGACACGAAAAGAATTTACTGCCCAGCTGGCGCAGCAGAAACTCTCTCTGGACGAACTTAAAAAAAATATCGAAAAAAATATCTTGCGCCAAAAAGTCATGGGTCAGGAAGTGGGGCGGCGCATTGTAGTAACCCCTGCAGAAATCAATGCCTACTATGAGGAGCATAAAGACAGGCTGTTTGAGCGCAAAGGTTTGCATATGGGCTTGCTCGTATATTCGCCAAAGGTCAATGCCGCAAATATTGCAGGCCAGATCAAGGCTGGCAAAATAAGTTTTGCAGAAGCCTGTGCAAAATATTCCCTTGCCCCAAACAGGGACAAGGGCGGCGATCAAGGCCCTGTGGAATGGGATCGCCTTAATCCTGAGTGGGAAGCGCGGCTTGAGGCAATGCGGCCCGGTGATGTGACGGATATTTTTGAGATTCAGGGCCATAAGGCACAGGTGCATCTTTTTCGCCCTGGCGGGGGCACAGAAAAAACGCTCAGCCTCGAAGAAGCCACGCCGCAAATAGATGCCATTTTACGCCAGCCGAAAGCCCGCGAACGCTTTGAAGATTACTCCAGCCAGTTGCGTAGCAAGGCAGTGATCGACATCCGTCTTTAGTTCAGTGAACGGTTTTGTAAAAGAACTAAAGGATGATGGGAGATAGGCATGACTTTTGAGGAACTGGGAAAAATCCTGCGCTCCGAAAGGGAAAAAAAAGGGTTTAGCATTGAAGATGTGTCCAATAAGCTTAAAATCGGAGTGCGCCAACTTCATGGCCTGGAAGATGGCGAGGCGGCAGATCTGCCGCACGAGGCTTATGTAAGGGGTTTTATCCGTTCCTATGCCAAGTTCCTGGGCATTGGCAGCGCAGAGGTTCAAAACTGGCTAGCAAACCTGAATACAGCAAACAGCAATGAAAATACGAAACTTGAACCAGAGCTTGAAGAAAGTGAACGCAATTTTTCCAAAGGTATACTCTTAGCTATTTTATTGTTTGTTGTAGCTGCTGGAGGATATTTTGTTTGGGATTTTGGCCTGTTAAATATGATGCGTCCAGAAACCCGCAGAATTGCCCAGCCATCGCCGCCCGTCACTGAAAGCCCTCGTGTGAAAGACAATGATACAGTTGCGCCAGTAACCCGCAATACCGCGCGGACAAGTTCCAGTTCCAGCGCGGAAAAATCACAGGACAAAACACAAGGTTTCGCCCCGGAATCTGGTTCTGAGACTTCAAAGGGCGACAAAAAAGGCAGCATTGAAAATTTGCAACAGGCTCAGGCAATTACTCCCCAGCCAGCCCCCGCGCCTCCTGTTATCAATGAGTTCACACGCAAAGAGCCATTACCCGCAAGTCAGGACAGCGCTCCCCCTGTACCCGCTCAAAATGTCCGCCAGCACAAGGTTGTGATTACTGCCACAGAAGAATGTTGGATTCATTCCAGTGCTGATAAAACAGATACACGCCAATTCTCATTGCGCAAGGGAGAAACTTTTGCGCTGACCTTTGAAAAAAAGCTGGAACTGAAACTCGGCAATGCAGGCGGCGTGCGTATTCGTTATGATGGTGAAGATTTGCCTGCCCCTGGACATTCAGGCCAGGTCAAAAATCTGGTTTTCCCTCCGCCAACAATTCCGTGAACGCAAATTCCCGCTGGAGCGATCAGGCTATAGTCCTTAGGGTCGGCCATTTCCGGGAGGCGGATCTCTGGCTCAAGCTGCTCTTACGCCGTCATGGGCTGCAAACTGTATTTGCCTTTGGAGCCAGCAAGAGTCGCCGCCGTTTTTGCGGATGCCTTGATGTCTTCAACACATTCAGCTGTAACCTATGCAAGTCTGGCAACGGAAAGTTTTTGAATCTCACTGAAGCTTCATTGCTTTCCGGGCCAAGGCAGTTGCGCAGGCAATGGCAGCGCATGGGCCTTGGCACTAACTGTCTTAAATTTATGGAAGCTTTCGGCGTTGATGAACAGAACGCCAGCGAAAATTTTGCACTTTTGGAAAATTTGCGTGAACTTTTGGAAAATAGTCAAAAACTTCCAGAATTATTGCCGCATTTTTTCAGGCTCAGGCTTGGCTGCGCCCAAGGCTTAGCGCCCAATTTCCATTACTGTGGGCTGTGCGGCACAATCCCGCAGAGTTCCGCCTATTTTTGGGTCAACGAGGGCCAAATCGTTTGTACGCATTGCCATGCAAATGCAACCATTTCTGAAAAACGTTACAGTATTCGCGTAAGCGCTTATATCCTTGACCTTTTGCGCTCTGTACAGCAAACTCTGCCCTCCGGCTGGCCTAAGGATGAACTTCGCCCGGAACACCGCAGCACAATCGCCCGCGTTATCAGTGCCTATGTACAATATCATCTTGGTCTGACTTGGGCGGAGGGGCGTTTCCGCCGGATTTGAAAACGGAGAAAATATGTATTTCCAAGACATCATTATGGCCTTGCAACATTTTTGGGCAGATCATGGTTGCGTCATCGAACAGCCCTCTGGCGTGGAATGTGGGGCTGGAACATTCAATCCAAGCACGTTCTTGCGTGTGCTTGGCCCTGAGCCGTGGAAAGTTGCCTATGTTGAGCCTTCCCGGCGGCCAACAGACGGGCGCTATGGCGAAAATCCCAACCGCCTCCAACGCTATTTTCAATTTCAGGTTATTCTTAAGCCCTCTCCTGACAATGTGCAGGAGCTATACCTGGAAAGCCTGGGCGTTTTAGGCATAAACGCGGCCAGCCATGATATTCGTTTTGTGGAAGATGACTGGGAATCACCTACTCTTGGCGCCTGGGGGCTGGGCTGGGAGGTTTGGCTGAACGGCATGGAGGTGAGCCAGTTCACCTATTTCCAGCAGGTTGGCGGTATTGATCTCAATCCCATAAGTGTTGAATTGACTTACGGCCTTGAAAGATTGGCTATGTATCTCCAGGGTGTTGAATCAGTCTATGATCTTAAATGGAATGAGCATGTCACCTATGGGCATATTTATCACCAGAATGAAGTTGAGCAGTCGCGGCATAATTTTGAGGCCAGCAATGCGGCGATGCTTTTAAGACAGTTCGGAGAGTTTGAGGCTGAATGTAAAGCCATGCTGGAACTGAACCTTCCCTGGCCGGCCTATGATTATTGCTTAAAATGCTCCCATACTTTTAATCTGCTTGATGCCCGCGGCGCGATTTCAATCACCGAACGCACTGGTTATATCGGGCGCGTTCGCGCACTTGCCGCTGGTGTTGCTCAAAAATATTGCATTCAACGCGAGGCTCAGGGCTATCCACTCCTGGCCACAAACTCCGGGAACTAAGCTATGTCAACCTTTGTTCTTGAAATTGGCAGTGAAGAAATTCCGGCACGATTCATTGCGGAATCTGCAAAAGAACTCGAGAATATTTTTGCCAAGGCCCTAAATGAAAATTCTCTTGAATATGGGCAAATCCGCACATTGAACACCCCGCGCAGGCTTGCGCTGATAGTTGAAGATCTCAGCCCCGTCCAGCAACGCAGAGAAGATCTGGTTTTAGGCCCTGCGCTAAAAGTTGCCTATACTGAGGATGGAGCGCCGACAAAGGCTCTTGAGGGGTTTGCCCATTCAGTGGGCGTCAGCCCAAAGGAGCTTTTTACGCAAAAAACCGACAAAGGCGACTATCTGGCTGCACGCAAGGTTGTCGGTGGCCGCGCTGCCGGAGAAATCCTTTCAGAAATCTGCCCTGGGATTATAAGCCAGATTCCCTTTGCCAAAAGGATGCGCTGGGGCGCACATTCCTTGAGCTACGCCCGTCCATTGCGCTGGATTCTGGCGCTCTTAGACGAAAATATTGTTCCTTTCAAAGTTGGCCATCTTGATTCTGCAAGGCTGAGCTTTGGGCATCGTGTGCATGGCAGCGGCCCTTATGAGCTTGCCGGTGCAAGCGCGTACTCCGATCTGCTTGAAAAGTCATGCGCAGTAATGCCTGATCCAGAATCGCGTCGCCAGTTCATTATTTCCAAGGGAAATGAGCTTGCGGCAAAAATTAATGGGCGTGTACTTTGGGATGAAAAACTCATTGATGAGGTCGTCGGCCTAGTGGAGCATCCCTTGCCAATATTGGCCAATTTTGATCCCGCCTATCTGGAAGTGCCTGCCGAAGTGCTTCTCTGCAGTATGCAGAGCCACCAAAAAAGCTTTGGTATTGTGGATAATTCTGGTCAACTCTTCCCGCATTTCCTCACAGTGCTGAACATCACTCCCAAAGATATTGATCTGGTACGGCATGGCTGGGAGAGAGTTCTTCGGGCGCGTCTTGAAGATGCCCGCTTTTTCTGGCGCACAGATCTGAAAGCTAATTTTGCGGACTGGCTGGAAAAGCTGGATCAGGTCATTTTCATAGGCTCTCTGGGAAGCATTGGCGAAAAATCCCGTAGGCTGGAAAGGCTTTGCCAATGGCTAGCCGATCAATGTGCTTTGGATGAATCACAGAGAAACTTCGCCGCCAGGGCTGGATTGATTTCCAAGGCAGATCTTGTAAGCGCGATGGTTGGCGAATTTGATACCCTGCAAGGCATTATGGGCGGAATTTATGCAGCCCAAAAAGGCGAACCAGCCGAAGTTGCCAAAGCCCTGCGCGAGCAATACCTGCCATCAGGCCCTGACAGTCCTTTGCCAGAGAGCGTCACCGGGGCTATTCTTTCCATTGCAGACAAGGCTGATACATTGGCTGGCTGTTTTGGCCTGAACCGTATTCCCACGGGGGCGGCAGATCCCAATGGCTTGCGCCGCTGCGCCCTGGGCATAATCAGAATTGCCATTTCTTTCCAGCTTAATTTCAGCCTTGAAAAGTTAATGGGTAAGGCCAGGGAACTCTATGGCACTCGGGATTGGAAATTAAGCAAGGACGAAAGCGAGAAGCGTCTGCACGAATTTTTTGCCGCCCGTTTGCGCAGTTATTTTCAAAGCCTCGGCTATGAAACAAAGATTATTGACTCCGTTTTGGCTACGGGCTTTGATAATTTGCCTGATTTTCAAGCCCGGCTTGATGCCGTTTGCGCATTTGCCAAAGATGGAGATTTTGCCCGGAACGCCCAGGCGCTCAAACGTGTTGACAACATTCTGCGCAAGCAGGAACAGCGATTTGAGGCTGGCTGGCGTGATGACCTGCTTGGCGATGACGCAGAGAAATCACTGGCAAAAGCCCTTGAGAAGAACTTGCCAATTCTTGATCAGCAGTTAAATAGCAGGGCCTATGGAGAGGCATTTGCGTTGCTTAAAAATCTGTATCCGGAAATAGATAATTTCTTTGCCAAGGTTATGGTCTTGGCAGAGGATGACACGCTTAGGCGCAATCGGCTAGGCTTGCTTGGCTCCATAAGAAAAAGATTTATGGCTATTGCCGATTTTTCGCTTTTGCAGGTTTAGGATAGGGGCAAAATACATTTGCTTGACAGTGTTCTAAAATCTATATAGTTTGGAGTGTTCAAGGGATTGAATACAATTTGATTTGCAAAATTTCCAAGAACTGATTCCAAGGCAATTTATTGGAGGATTGGATTCGTGGCTAACCACAAGTCTGCCATCAAAAGGCACAAACAAAGTCTCAAGCGCGCTTTGCGCAACAAATCAGCCCGTACCAGGGTTAAAAATTCCATTAAGGATGTGCGGGCTGCCATTCAGGGCAATGATCCTGAACTTGCGGAAAAAACGCTTTCCACAGCTACTTCCGTTCTGGCCAAAGCCGCTCAAAAGGGCGCATTGCACTGGAAAACAACTGCGCGCAAGGTATCGCGGCTAGCGCGTGCTGTTAATGCCCTTGCAAACAAGGAACAAAGTCAGCAATAAGCTTGACAAGATTATTTTTTAGCATAGATTAAAGCTCCTTGCGCCCGTAGCTCAGCTGGATAGAGCACCAGGCTACGAACCTGTAGGTCAGGAGTTCGAATCTCTTCGGGCGCGCCATATATTTCAAGCACTTGCAGCACAAAGGCTGTAAGTGCTTTTTTGTACAAGCATTTCCGCGCCATTATGGTGATGTTTGGTAGCCTTCTTCATATTCTTCATTGCTGTCTTTGCTCCCGGTTTCATTGCCCATTGATTTAATAGCTTCCAGTTCACAGATCCGTTGATCTAATTGCGCAAAAAAATAGCCTATAGGATAAGCAATGGCCGTGACCATGCGCATGGCAGTGATTATCCCTGGTTCCTGTCCAAGCTGTTCCACATTGTACAAATTACGCTGGTGATAGTGGGCATAAGCCGCCACAGCCGTTTGCGATACACCGCTCAAACAGCGTATCTCCTTAAAATAACGTCCAAATAATGCTTTTGTTGACAGCCTGGTCTGGGAGGAAGTTAAAAAATCATTCTTTAATAATGGCAATGGCCAGGGGCAGAGGCAGGCAAGTTCAGTATCCAGGAGCAACTCTGCATTTACCGCCAAATCCTCAAAAAATATTGCCGTGTCGATTTTTAATGGTTTTAGAAGCCGCAAAGCGCTGCTTACGCCAGCCTGAATCTGGCCTTTTTCGATAAGCCGTAAGTTGGAAAGATTACATTCTGCAAGCATCCCCAGGCGAGATTGTGAGATTCCCGCCTGAATTCGCGCTTTCGTAAGCGCTTGCCCAAAGAGGCAAGTATCTGGAATTGCATTATTTGCTCCCATTCAAAAAAAATAGGGGAAAGAGAGGCTAGCTACTAGACGTAAAATTTAATATATTATAAACTACATATCTAAAGGGAGATTTTAGGGCCAACGCCCTGAGATGGGCCACGTTGGATATGCGAATGGCGGCGTACGTGCGATGTGCGTTTATTCAGGTATCCAGGGAAAATGGAAAGTAAAAGAGTGGATAATAGCTTGATTCTGCTCTTTTAAAAACCACTAATTTTGTTAAGGAGATGCTCATGGAATTGTTAGGTTTAGCATTTGGCGGCATTGGAACTCTTCTTTTGATAATACTTCCAATTATCTTCGGAATATGGCTTTTTATTTTAGTATGGAAAAAATTTCTTGGCCCACTTACTGGGTCTGCTACAAATTACTTGAATGCCGCTGCTAAAGCTAAAGAAAGAGAGGCGAATAAAGGACAATGCGAATAAAAATATCAGGATGTTAATAACATATAATCGACTGTGAAATGTCGGTACGCATAAGAATCTCAGTATAAGATGATACTTATGCGTATCGATTTCTTAAAATTTATAGTAATACTAATTTTTATATAACTAATGTAGATTTATAAACTAGGAGAAAGATATGCCAGTTTTCAAAGAAGAAACAATCAAAGGCAAAAAATATACTTTCTGGTATATAACGGAAATGGTGGTAGATATAAATGATATAGTATCAATAAATACAACACATGAAACTTCATCAGATCATGATGGGAGAATTAATAGTTCCACATCATCGAGAAGCGTACATGATTTTTATATCTGGATTAAACGTGACAGCGATGGCCTTGAACAAAAATATTGGATTGGTGACTCAAATTTAGTAAGAACTGGCAATCGTGTAGCGTTATTCTTTTTGAGCATTGAAAAAGGAGGAAGAGAAGAAACACTTCCATGTACATTGTATAATTTTGCATCCAAAGATTTGTGGATAATAAGAAAAGGAATGATTAGCAGTAAATATTCTCCATCATCTGGCTGCTTGTGGAGTTTATTTTTGCCAATTTTTATTTATCCATTATTTAAAATGCCTCAAGTTATGGATGATATACGCTGGAATGGGTTTATAGAATCACTTATTAACGGCTACTCTGATACACTAAGAAATATTATTTTGATATCCATTTCATTATTATTCATATATGGAATAATAAAATTGTGTATTTCAGAGTATAATAAAATCGAAACACTGAGATTATTTTTAATAAATAATTATAAACTAATGTTATATACCGTTCTCAAAGATGAAAATTTGAGTATTAATGCTGCAAAGTTATAGATATATGTCAATAATTTATTGAAATTATGATTTATTCTTACGCTGTTTTTAAGCTGGCGACTTAGCCTATTGGCGATTGTGGTTGATAATTAAATAGGGGAAAAAGATGCTACGTAAATTTTCATTAATCGTCATGTCGTTTTGCCTGCTTGCCTGCGGTTCTGGTATTGAGCAAAAGATTAATGGTCAATGGCATAACGATTTTGCTGTAATGGAGATCAACACAAAAGACAAGACTATAGCATTTGATATGGCCGGAATGGTAAACAGGATGTTAGGCAAGGAATTGGCGAATAAAATCAAACCGATTACAGCCAACGCAGTTAAATACGATGTTAAAAAGAATGACGGTGATAGCATTGTGCTGAATCTTATAGCCCCAGACGGCAGAATGCTTGAAATGACTATGAAAATGCAGGGTGATGACACCTTGCTGGTGATGGAGAATGGTAGGGTTGAAAAGCTCACCCGCATTAAATAGCAATGCTTATGGATCTGCCTTTTAGCTTCCTATGCAGACCATAGGGACAGGGCGCGTTTGGATTTCTGGAGATCTTCTGCACAAACGCTCTAGATCGGCAGGCCAGGAGTTCTGGCTATATTGAATCTTAGCTTATATTTCAAGCACTTACGGTATAGACGCTGTAAGTGCTTTTTCTTTATTTGACGCAGGATTAGAGTTCAAGTGTAATTAGGATATTTTTTTTTGAAAAATTACTTACGCTTTACGCTTTGCCCATTCCGCGATAAATTTAGGCATGTCTATTTTAAGAAAAGCCTTGCAGCGTGGTCTTACGCTGACAAATATTATTTCTTGGGCCTCCCTTGAATGGATGCGCCTGTGGGGGCGTCTTTGGGGTACATTGCGCCTGTACTGCAAAGCTAGATGTTTTGGCGTAGAGCTAGGCCCTGGCATACGTGCGCATGGAGCAGTTGGGCTTTTGCGCTGGCCAGGGGGGAAAATCCGCATTGGCGCCAACACCAGCTTCATATCTTCCTGGCGCAGAGCAAGCGCAGCAGCCCTTGCATGGCCTGTGCGCCTGCGCGTGTTTGGCCCTGGCGCTTTCATTGATATTGGCGAGGGGTGTGAATTAAGTGGCGCGTCAATAACCGCGCGTTCGCAAATTATCCGCTTGGGGCGGCAGGTATTGCTGGCGCCAAACTGCATCATTGTAGATTCGGATTTTCATGCCCCCTGGCCGGCAGAAAACAGGGCTTCCTCCCCTGGCATTGAGCGTGATGCCCCTGTGGACATTGGAGATTATGTCTGGGTTGGCATGAATTGCATCATTCTTAAAGGTGTAAGCATAGGGCGCAACTCAATTGTCGCAGCTGGAAGCGTTGTTGCCAGTTCCCTGCCAGATAATTGCCTTGCGGCTGGTGTTCCTGCCCGCGTGATTCGCCATTATGAAGCTGAATAAATTGCTTTCTAATATTATTTTCTAATATTATATAGATGTGTGCGGATAATCCAAATATTGAACAGCATAACCCAGAGGATGGAGTAGGGGGCTTGCTCTCGTCCATATTTGGTTCAGAGCGCATTGCCGCACAGATTGTCCATCACAAAGTTATATTGCCCACAGATGCCTGTTATGCCGCCAATAGGCGCTCCTGGGCATCAGCCATCACAAGGCTACTTGATGAACGCGGAATCCAGCTTTACAGTCACCAGGCGCTGGCGACTGATCATATCCGTGCTGGACATTCCGTTGTTGTCTCCACCCCCACAGCAAGCGGCAAGAGCCTGATTTATAATCTGCCTGTTCTGGAACGGCTTCTTCTGGACCGCGATGCGCGAGCGCTCTATCTGTTCCCGCTCAAAGCCTTGGCTCAGGATCAGCTAATGGCATTGGAGCGTCTTTGCGCCTCCTGGCCCAAGGAAGGCAGGCCAGAGATCGCTGTTTACGATGGTGATACAAGCGATCATTTCCGGCGCAAAATCAGGCAAAATCCACCACAAGTGCTGATTTCAAATCCTGAGATGCTCCATCTTGGCATCCTGCCCTATCATCAGCAGTGGACAGCTTTTCTTGCTGGCTTAAGCCATGTCATTGTGGATGAAGCCCATTGTTATCGCGGTGTTTTTGGAAGCAATATGGCCCAGGTTTTCCGGCGGCTCAACCGCATTGCCGCACGTTATGGCGCACGCCCGACTTATGTTCTCTGCACTGCGACAATAGGCAATCCCGGAGAGCATGCCGCCAATCTTATCGGCTCAGAACAGGGGCATGAGCCTGTTATTATTGATAAGTCAGGCGCCCCCCAGGGCAAAAGACATTTTATCTTTATAAACCCTCAACTGAGTGCATCAAGTGCGGCTATTGATCTTCTTAAACAGGCATTGGCAAGGGGTTTGCGCAGTATTGTCTATTGCCGTTCGCGCAGGATGACCGAGCTGATAAGCATCTGGGCCGGATCAGAGGCCGGAATCTATAAAAACAGGATTTCAGCCTATCGTGCCGGGTTTCTGCCAGAGGAAAGACGCACTATCGAAAGCAGGATGGCCTCTGGTGAGCTTTTGGCGGTGATCAGCACAAGCGCGCTTGAATTAGGCATTGATATTGGCGGCCTTGATGTCTGTATTCTCGTTGGTTACCCGGGGAGCATTTCCCAAACCTTGCAGAGAGGAGGGCGGGTTGGCCGGAGTGGGCGGGAGTCTGCGGTCTTTTTGATCGCTGGCGAAGACGCCCTGGATCAATTTTTTGCGCGTCATCCTGAAGATTTTTTCAGTCGCAAACCCGAACTGGCTGTTATCAATGCTGATAACGAAATTATCCTGAACAGGCATCTCGAATGTGCTGCCGTAGAAGCGCCACTTACGCTAAATGAAATTTGGCTACGTCAGTCCGCCACCCGCAAGGCGCTGGAAGTTCTTGCACGGCAGGGGCTGCTTTTGCAGTCGGCAAGCGGCCAGGAGTGGCTTGCCGTGCGCAAGAATCCGCATCGGTATGTTGATTTGCGCAATGGCGGACAAAACCTGATTCTTGAGGATGAATCGGGGAAGATTATTGGAAGCATGGAAAGTTGCCGCGCATGGCGGGAGGCCCATCCTGGAGCAGTTTATCTGCATCACGGCCAAAGCTATCTTATTGAGGATCTTGATCAGGGCCGCGCAAGAATCTCGGCCAAAACCGCAAAAGTCTCCTGGTTTACAAGAGCGCGTAGCCAAAAAAATACGGACATTCTGGAGGAGTACGAGCGCCGTGCCCTTGGCAGATTCCTTGTTGGCCGTGGCCGTCTGCGGATTACAGAACAGATCACTGGTTATGAAAAGCGCAGTAATTCAGGTCAAAGATTGCTGACCATAGTTCCTCTAAATGCCCCCCCGCAAGTATTTGAGACTGAAGGAATCTGGATCGTAATTCCAGACAATATCCGTATCAGCCTTGAAAACATGTTTATCCATTTTATGGCTGCAATTCATGCCCTCGAACATGCCGCCATTGGTCTTTTGCCCCTGAAAATCATGGCCGATCGCAATGATTTTGGCGGCATATCCATCCCGCTGCACCCGCAACTTGGTCTTGCTGCGGTATTCATTTACGATGGAATTTCAGGCGGCGCTGGCTTGACAAGGCAGGCATTCGCCGAGATCAAAGATATTCTTCAAGCAGTGCATGAGGTTTTGTCATGCTGTGATTGCGAAGACGGTTGCCCATCCTGTGTCCATTCTCCCAAGTGTGGCTCGGGAAACCGCCCGATCAGCAGGCTCGCAGCCTTGAGCCTTCTTGATGAGCTAATCAAGGATGGGCATGAAGGCAGCGAGTTATGCGCACAATTATGTATTAGTCCTGCGCCAGAACGCTTTAATCCTGAACTTGGGACGCGGGAGTTTGATTCGAATATTCATCATGTCACAACGGTAAATATTGAAGAAAAATCTTTATCCCGCATAGAGTTCAGCCCCGAAACTTCTTCTCAGGAAAGTTTGGCCCAATGCAAAGGGCAGGATTGGACACCAGTCCCGCCGCAAGCCTCATATCTTGTATTTGACGTTGAAACGCGCTTTTCCGCTGCTGAAGTTGGCGGCTGGCATCGCGCTTCTCAAATGGGTGTAAGTGTGGCAGTGGCCTATGACAGCTTGCAGAATAGCTATTTGAGCTTCACGCAGGATGAACTTCCCAAGCTATTCAGGCTTATGCGCAAAACAGGGCTGATTGTTGGTTTCAACAGCCTCAGATTTGATTATGCTGTGCTTTCGCCTTTTTGGGCAGAAGACAGCGGAGCAGGAGAGGGGGATACCATGGCTTGTTCCCTTGCCAAGCTCCCAAGCCTGGATTTACTTCAGCGGATCAAGGAGCGCGTGGGTTACCGCATCTCTCTGGACAATCTTTGCCAGGCGACATTCTCCGAACCCAAAAGCGCCAACGGCCTTGAGGCTTTGCGCTGGTGGAAAGAAAAGCGTATTGACAAGCTAACAGAGTATTGCCGCAAAGATGTGGAGCTTACCCGGCGGCTTTATCTTTTCGGCCTGGAAAACGGCTTTCTGCTTTTCCGTAACAAGGCCCGACAAGCAGTACGCTTGCCAGTGGATTTCAGAATACAAAATTGACCCTGACAAGACGCAGGTCATAAAATCATCAAGGAGCAATAATGAGCATTTATCATGCCATTAAAATGTGCTTGTGGCAAAAATATGCCTCAATAAGTGGCAGGGCCTCCCGTGGCGAATTTTTCGCCTATTTTCTTTTCTATATTATTTTTTTTACGGCCTGGAATAGCCTTATCCTGGCCCTGATGGCTCATTTTGGCGACATTAATCTGATTGATTTTGTCATGGCCTATATCCCCATTGTTTTCTTTCCGCCGTTAATTGCAGTCAGTGTGCGCCGTTTTCACGATGCCGGAAAATCCGGCTGGCTTGTTTTGCTGCTTTTTGTCCCCGTTCTTAACCTTTTTGCACTGGCTTTACTTTGTCTGCCGGGAACTGGCGGCCCAAACCGCTTTGGCCCTGTGCCAGAAAGGGTTCACTGGACATAAGAGAAATTAAAGGCAGCATGGATAATGCGCTGTGCCGCCCGTGCGCAATTTTTTTGAAGCAAATATTTGTCCCATAATGTTAATTATGTAAACTTTTCTTTTGCAAAAGGAGAGAGAAAAGCAAATTCGTCTTTAATTAACTATTTGAGATAAAGGGATTTTTGGAGATTATCCCTGCGTACTCACGCGAAAATTCAATTTTTTATTGCCTCAATTTTGAATCTGTGACTGGAAAGTTTGCGATAGCTTGCGCCCGCACAACTGTTTTTGGTCACAATGCCTATTTCCACATCACATTGATATTCACCAGCAGCCGAAAATTGAATTTCGCTCACTGGATAGCCAGCCAGACTTGTTATATTTGCGCCTGCGGGCTTCTTGGGGCAATCAATCTCCACACGATAAAATGACGATGCCGGTAGTTCGGCTGGACTTTCCAGCTTTAACTCAATTTTTTGACCAGCTATGCAGCGTTCCGGCAAGCTGATTTTTACATTTTTATCCTTAATTTCAGCCTTAAGTGTATTTGCCAGGCATAACGAAAGCCAGGTCAGCGTAATAAACAAAAATATTTTTTTCACGCGCCCTCCATGAGCTTGGTGTATTGCACGAAAATCCTCTAGCTTCAAAAATATCCTTAAAAACCTATTTCGTAAATAGGCTTAAATTTTTGGAATACTTGTATATTTATTAGTATTTTAATATTTTTTTAAGCCTTTGAAAATCCTTGTAAAATTTAGAACCGTGATTTATGAAAAAGCTACGGAGCATTTTATTTTTCATAATCGGTCATTCGCAACTGGTGACAGCCGTATGCCAATGCCATTGCAACAAAATTCATTGCGCGATGCCATGGAACTTGCCCTCCTCCTGCGCGATTTTTTTTATTGCAAGGATGCGCTGTCCTTGCGCCAATGCTGGAATGCCTTTCCTGATTGCGAGGAGCTTTCTGCGCTTGAGCTTCAAAAACTCGAATATGAATTTAACCGCCTTTTTGTCGGCCCGAACGCACCGTTTGCCCCACCCTACGCTTCTGTCTATCTGGAAAACGAGCCGCGCCTGATGGGCGCATGCACACTCGAAGTCAGGCGTCTATACCAGGCTTTAGGGCTTGCGACGCCAGAATCTCTGCCTGACGATTTTTTACCCTTTGAGCTTGAAGCTTGGATAATTCTGGCAGATCTGGCTGAAGGGGATAGGGATGCCCGGAGAGCATTCCATTGGCTTACAGCGCATTTATTGTCCTGGCTGGAACATTTTACAAGGCGTCTTGAGCAAGCCTCCCTCTCCCCGCCCATGTTAAAGATTATGCAGGCGCTTAACTGTTGGCAGAAACTGGCAAAAGGAGTTCAAATCTGAAAAAAATTTTTCCAAACATTCACCCAAACCGTTGATAGAGGAATAGAGGATGAAGCAAAACGAATTATCCAGACGCTCTTTTCTCAAAGGACTTCTGGCAACTGGCGCGGCCACATCCCTTGCGGGCTTCAATCCCGCCCCGCCAGAGGCCATGGCAGCCCCATTCAACCCTGGCAATTACCAGATTTTCCGCAATGCCTGTCCGCGCAACTGCTATGATACTTGCGCAATGCAAAGCTATGTGCGCGATGGCGTTCTGGAATTTGTTGAGGGTTCACCAGAGTCGAGTTTCACAAAGAATGCGCTCTGCGTGAAAGGGTATGAGTATCCAAGGCGTGTTTACAGCCCTGACCGCGTAAAATACCCGATGATTCAGGACAAGCGCGGCTCCGGCAACTGGCGCAGGATTAGCTGGGATGAGGCTATGGATCGCATCTCGGATAAAATTCTGGAACTCAAGAAAAAAGACGGTTCTTTGCTTGGCCTCGGGCTGACAAAATATTCCGGCAATTTTGGGATCACCAACTATAGTATTGAGGGCATGATGTCCTCCTTGGGCTATACCACGCGTTTTGTGGGCACGCCCTGCTGGCCTGCCGGAATCGACGCCCAGAATTACGATATGGGCGATATGTGGTGCAATGACCCGGAAGACCTGGTCAAGGCCCGCTATATCATCCTCTGGGGGGCAAACCCGGCCTGGTGTTCCATGCACAGCATGAAGTTTATTTATGAAGCCAAGGCCCGTGGCGCAAAGGTGGTGGTAATTGACCCCATCCTTACCCAAACCGCAGCCAAGGCGGATGTCTATTGGCAGGTCAATCCCGGCTTTGACGGAGCATTGGCCCTTGGCATGTGCAGGCATCTTGTGGATCGCGGCTTGGTTAATCAGGATTTTGTCAATAACTATGCCCTTGGCTATAAAGAATTTGAGCAATATCTTAAAAATTCGGTCACAGTAGAATGGGCGGCAGAAAAAAGCGGAATTCCCGCTGAGCAGATCCGCCAGGTGACTGAAGAATTTGCCGCGGCAACCCCGGCCACTGTCTGGATTGGCTATGGCCTGCAAAGGCACACCAATGGCGGTGCAACAGTGCGTTCTGTAGATGCCTTTGTGGCCATGACTGGCAATATTGGTCTTGAAGGCGGTGGCGCGCGTTACGGCCAGCTTCAGACCTGGGGATTCTCCTATTATGGAATGGTGCAAAAACAGCCGGCAGGATCCATTGGCTATAAAGGATCCACAGGGCCAAAAGGAGAGTTTGATTTTGCCCTGGAAGGCTCATCACAATTTGCTGACCGTCCTGTAAACATAAACAAGACAGCCCAGGAAATTCTGAACACAAAGAACCCTGAGATCAAAATGCTTTGGGTTTCCTGCAAAAATCCTTTTGCCCAGGATTTTGACCGCAACAAAATGCTCAAGGCATTCCAGAAGCTGGAAATGGTTGTCACTGTCGATCAGTTTTTCAATGAAACCGTGCATCACTCGGATATTGTCTTGCCGGTAACCACCCTTTTTGAAGAATGGACGGTTGACGTATCCTATTGGCATTACTGGCTGTCGATCAATGAACAGGCGATCAAGCCCATGCATGAGGCCAAATCGAATATCGAGATTGCAGCGGCGCTTTCCAGGGCCATGAACGCCAAAGAGCCTGGTTCATGCACTTTTCCGCAAAACGTTGATGGCAAGGAATGGATGATCAAGGAGTTCAACAAGGGCATTTACGATTATTTTGGCATCCCCGGCTGGGAGGCTTTGCGCAAAGGCCCGGTCAAGGCAAAATTGAAGTCCAGCGCCGCCTGGCCTACGCGCAAGTTCAAGACTCCGTCTGGCAAATATGAGTTCAAGTCAGACCTCTGTGCCAAAAACGGCTTCAACGCGCTCCCAGTCTATGTGGAGCCGCGCAAGCCCACGGCATCGTTCAGGCTGTTTTCCACTCATATCCAGTATGCGCTTCATTCACAGTTTGTGAATCTGGACTGGATGCGCCCATTCTACTCCGAGCCTTTTGTCTTCATCCATCCCGAGGCTGCCAAGGCCAAGGGCATTGCAGACGGCGACAAGGTAAGAGTCTTCAATTCCATCGGCGAGGTAGCCCTGCGCGCCAAACTGAGCGACAACGTGGCCCGCGACATGCTCGTGATGTATGAATGTTGGTTCCCATACTTGAAATACAATGTGCAGTATGTTGTGGACGACTGCCCCTCAGACATGGGCGCCATGAAAACAGGCGCTCCTGGCGCGGCTATCCTGGATCAGTTTGTGAACATAGAGAGGGTGGGCGGATAATGAGATACGCATTTCTTCTCAACTTGGACAAATGCATTGGCTGTAGGGGCTGTGCAATGGCCTGCAAGAATTTCAACCGGCTTGAGCCAGAAATGACCTGGAGGCAGGTATATCCGCTGGCAAAAGAAATTTATCCCCATCCTGGCAGGGCTTTCCTTTCCCTAAGTTGCAACCACTGTGACAACCCTGTCTGCGTAAGCGGCTGTCCAACAAAATCATATCATAAACAGCAAAATGGGATTGTGACGCACAATCCTGAAACCTGCATTGGCTGCCAGAATTGTGTACGAACCTGCCCCTATGGAGCGCCAAGATATAACCCTGTAACACGCAAGGCTGAAAAATGCAGTATGTGCTATGAACGCATTGAGGCTGGATTACTTCCTGCCTGCATTCTCGGCTGTGTTACAGGAGCGCTCAAGCTGATCAATCTTGACGACTGTGTTGGATCGGGGCTTGTGCAATACCCTGCGGGCTACCCGGTGATGAAAAAAATCGGGCCGTCAACGCGCTTTATTTTGCCAAAAATTCCGGCATTAGTGGGGGTCAGGCCATGAGTTATGAATTTCCGCTTGTGATCTTCACGGTTTTTACCCAACTCGGTGTGGGCATAGCCCTGTACTCCTGTTGCAATGGCTTTTCCGCTGTTAGCGGCGAAGAAAAAGACCCCGCCCACACAAGAGCCTGGTTTTGCGCGTTTTTTGCCAGCTTCGTGGGCCTTTTGGCCTCTTTCTTTCACCTTGGTCATCCTTTTGCGGCCTATAAGGCGCTTAACAATCTCGGTGATTCCTGGCTTAGCCGCGAAGCATTAATCTTGGGCTGCTTTTGCGCTCTGGCCCTGTGCAATGTCTTTTGCCGATCAAAAGGTCTGATGCTGGTCACTGCCATTGTTGGCCTTATGGGGCTTGTTGCGCAAGGCATGACTTATGCCGCGCCGTCCATGCCGACAATCAACAACGCTTTCCCCATGGCGCTCTTTGTATTCAGCGCCCTGGCCTTGGGGGCTTTTCATTCGGCAGTGCTGTTCTCTCCGCGATACTTTGCCTTTGGCCGCCCTGCCCTGCTCGTGCTTTTGGCTATTCTCCTGCTTGCGCCAACTCTCTGGCTTTCTGGAACAGCCACAATGCAGGAGAGCGCAACACTCTGGCTCTCATCCAAGCTTTACTGGCTTGGCCTAATCCTCATGGGGCTGGCCTTTGCAGCCACATTTTGTTCGAAAGTCCCGGGTAAATTGAAGCTGATCTCCCTGCTGGTCGGCATCTTCTTGACCAGAATGGTCTTTTTTGCCGATACCGTACACACGGCTTCCAATTTGGGCTTGCCCTTTAATTGATAAGCAAGCCTCAGGGTTTCTTGTCTAAATGAACAGAAAGCATCCATGATAACTGGATGCTTTCTGTTTTAAAAACTTATTTGTACATTCCGCGCCATACCTTACGCGCCTTGCAAAACTGCCTCTTGGCTAAAAATTTCTTTTGCAGCAAAAAGGCCATTCAAGGCCGCAGGAAAGCCAGCATATACAGCCATCTGCATGATTGTTTCCAGGATTTCACTCCTTGAACAGCAGACATTCAGGGCTGCAGCGATATGCACTTTTAACTGCGGCTTCGCATTGCCCATGGCAGTTAGCGCAGCAACAGTGGCGATTTCGCGCCTTTTAAATCCAGCCCAGGGCGTGCGTATATATCTCCAAAAGGAAATTCCACGAGATAGCGTACAAAATCAGGCGCAATATCCTTGAGCTTTTCCAGCACTGTTTCACCCCCTGCTCCGTCAATTCGTCTCAGCATGGTCATACCTTTTTCAAAACGGTCTGATGTCATTATTTGTCTCCTTGGGGCGCAATAAGGTGTAATGAGCCGTCGCACCATGTTCCAACAATTATCTTGCCATCAGGCATTGCCGCCAAATCAACTGGGGAAATAATTTGTAACCCTCCCCTAAAATAGCGCGATCCAAAACTGGAGACTTCTGGTAAACAATCCCAAGGAGGGAAGCCATGAAGAAGTCACGGTTTTCTGAACACCAGATTATCACCATCCTCAAATCCGTTGAAGCTGGCCGCACTGCCAAGGATGTATGCCGAGAACATGGTATCAGCAACGGCACATTCTACGTGGAGATGCCCCTTCTAAATCGGACACTCCAGATTTTGCACTGAACGGATAAACTCCCGAGATGAGAGCATCCGTAATGCCTTGTGTGGGGCATTTTCGTTATAATCGTCAAACCAGCCTAGGGGATGTTCCATCACAGTTTCTGCGTCAGGCCGATCATTACAGAAGACGTAATCTCGTTTGAATGTTTTGACCAGAGCTTCAGCTAGGCCATTGCTTTGAGGCTGCGGACAGGGGTAAACTTGCTGATGATGCCCAATTGGGCTGCAAGCGCTATCGTTTCCCTTGCAGTGTAGCAGGAGCAGTTGTCCATGCCTTAATATCCCCGAAGCGTTTTTCAACACAGGCCAGCATGACGCTCTGTGCCATGTCCGCACTGTATCCATCAGTGCTTGCGCTAAAAGCCATCACTTCACGGTCGTAGCATCCAGAGCAAAAATGACACGCATCCGTTCACCATTATCACGGGCAATCTCTAAGCCGTCTGAGCACCAGCGCTGATTCATTTGCATTGTGGTAACCCTGCCTGTATGCGCATTACCTGGTCGGATGCCAATAAAGCGTGCAGAAACAAATTGTTCTGGCTTATTATCCTGTATACACGTTTATAGTTAACAGGAGAATGCCCAGAGGCAATCAGTTGTCGGTTAAGAAGCCGTTGAATACGCCGATAGCCATAGGTCTGATGTCTGGCCAGGAGGCGGATAATTAGCGGAAGAAGGTATGCATCTTCTGCCTTGCTGTATCGTTCAGGGCGAGGACGTGGACTACGGCTGCGCTTGTATGTATTGGATCTGGAATCGCCAGCGCCTCTGAGACCCTTTTCACGGGAAATCATCCACGCCGTACAATGGCAGCTGCGAGATAAGTTATTTTCGCGACCAATGCGGACGGCTTCCTGAAGAATCTCAACTTCCAGACCACGCTTCTTGAATTGGCTGACCGCTATCCGAGATACGGATTTGCCAAGTATTTTGCTGTGCTACGCCGTGAGGGGTATACATTGGATCATAAGCGCGTCCTTCGAATCTATCGGCAACTGAGGTCATGAGTAATGCCCTGATGCACGGTCAGCGCTTTCGTACGTTCAATGTGCTGACGATTTCAGTCGGGAAGTGCTGACCGTGGAGGTGGGGATACCAGCTTACCAACAGCTCGTATTATTCGTGTACTTGAGCGCATAGCCACATGGAGGGGATACCCAACAAAAATGCGCATGGACAACGGCCCTGAATTTGTCTCTATTCAGCTTGCTGAATGGGCTGAACAACACGGTGTTGACCTTCAGTTTATCCAGCCCGGCAGGCCAACGCAGAACTCGTATGTGGAACGATTCAGTCGCACCTTCAGGGAAGAGGTATTAAACTCTATGTTTTCAACAGATTGAGTGAGGTTCATGCTATTGTGGATGCATGGGTACAAGAATACAATGAGCAAAGGCATCATGAATCATTGGGCAATCACACGCCAAAAGCATTTGCACTCAAACATGCCGAGGACTCCAGTTTTAACTTGCACTAAATATGGGGGGGTTACACTCCGTGTTGCTCATTAACGGGAATTCTACTTCTGAATGCTACTTTTTTTCGGTGGATTACATTTCAATTTTTGGAAGCCAAAAGGGGCTAATTGGTTTTAAGAATTTTATGCGCTAAGGTGACAGCGTTCGCCATGAGGAGGAGCAGGAATGTCATCCAAGCAAGAAAATGATTTATTTATGGATTTCTGGGGTTCTTTGCAGAGGATGACTTGCGCCCTGCTCAAATCCTCTATCTTTGCCGGCTTGGGCTTCTAATTGGCCTAACAGTCGGAAGCGTGATTGCCATTTTCAGGATTACTTCAAATAT
>QLIP01031696.1_pt1 | contig 35517 bp, 33 predicted proteins | sample 1769771 | NCBI WGS metagenome assembly QLIP01 (sample SAMN09428762, study PRJNA476227) | Gut metagenome, whole genome shotgun sequencing project. | isolation source: cecum | host: Rhizomys sinensis | place: China: Jinsha town of Minqing, Fujian Province | collected 2013-09-23 | reverse complement strand
CCACGTGCCGCAATGGTGAAGGCGTTGCCCTCGTTATTGAAATCATCGTAAAAGCCATACCAATCCCTGCCTGAATTGATGACGGGATATTTTCCATTTTCTTTAAGCTGCGTGGTTTTGAGCGTTCCTTTTTGTAGGCTGTCGCACACTTCCCCCAGCGCCCGAAACTCCACGCCCCTTGGGCAGTGTGTGGCGATGAGCTCTTCAATGCGGTTCATTTGTAAACATCTCTCCGTGAGTTTGCAGAATAGCCAAGCCTCCTTTTTAGCTCCTCGTGGCTTATCGTTTCGCCATTTTCAAGCTCTTTTATCGCCTTTTCGTAGGCTCTTTTCTCGGCGGCAGTTTCCTTGACCTCTTTTAATTCTCGCTTTTTGGGCGAATCTATTGTCTTTTTGGGGCGGTTTTGGGTGGTGTTGGGTTCTTGCGTTGTGATTTGCATTGCGTACTCCTTTTTGTGCGACTTAGTCTAATTGTAGTGCATTGAGGAGTTTAAATCCCTCCCTCCAAATCCGCCACGATGGCGTCAATTTCTTTGCGTAAAGCAGCTTGACGCGCCACGATTTGGGCGATTTCGCGGTTAAGTTCTGCGATGTCAATTTTCTCGCGAGAATCCTCTTTTTCCACATAAGTGGAAACCGAGAGGTTGTAGGCGTTTGCTTTAATTTCCTCAAAATCCACCAAGCGCGAAAAGTGTTTTTCTTCTTTACGCGTGGCAAAAGTCTCCACTATTTTTTCAACATTTTGGGGTGTCAGTTTGCTGTTGTTGGTCACCTTGATAAATTCATTGCTGGCGTCTATAAAAAGGGTCTGGTTATCCCTTTTGCCCTTTTTCAAAACCATAATGCAGGTAGCAATAGAAGTGCCAAAAAAGAGGTTGCTGGGCAATTGAATGAGGCAATCAATAAAGTTGTGGTCTATTAAATATTGCCTGATTTTTTGTTCATCCCCACCCCGATACAGCACGCCCGGAAAACACACAATGGCTGCCGTTCCACTTGCTGCCAACCAAGAAAGTGCGTGCAAAATAAAAGCAAAATCCGCCTTGGATTTGGGCGCCAAAACGCCCGCTTGCGCGAAGCGCTCATCATTGACCAACAAGGGGTTGTCTTTGCCCGCCCATTTGATGGAATAAGGCGGGTTGGAAACAATCACTTCAAAGGGTTCATCATCCCAATGTTGAGGGTCGGTTAAGGTATTCCCGCAGGCAATATCAAATTGATCAAAGCCGATGTCGTGTAAAAACATATTGATACGGCACAGATTGTAGGTGGTTAAATTGATTTCCTGCCCAAAAAAGCCTTGGCGAATGTGGTCTTTCCCCAAGATTTTGGCGGCTTTCAACAAAAGAGAACCTGAACCACACGCCGGGTCATAGACTTTATTCACCTCTATTTTGTTGAGTATCGCCAAGCGTGTTAACAATTCAGAGACTTCCTGCGGGGTGAAAAACTCTCCCCCGCTTTTGCCCGCGGCGGAAGCATACATTCCCATTAAATATTCGTAAGCATCGCCAAAAACATCAATGCTGTTGTGTTTGCACTTGCCCAAATTCATTTGCGCCACGCCATTTAAAAGCTTCACCAAGCGTTCATTGCGCTCTTTCACGCTTTGACCCAATTTGTTGTTGTTTAAATCAATATCTTCAAATAAGCCTTTGAAATTCTTTTCACTGGCAGTGCCCTGCGCAGATTCTTCAATGTTTTTAAAAATACGCTCCAAGGTTTCGTTTAAATTTTCATCCAAATGGGCGCGTTTACACAAATTTTCAAATAATTCAGAAGGCAAAATGAAAAAGCCCTTTTCTTCCACCAAACTTTCACGCGCAATTTCGGCTTTTTCGTCTGAAAAGGAAACGTAAGGAGTAAAAGAATCTCCACGGGATTCTTGTTCTCCTTCGTCAATGTAATCCGCCAGATTTTCGGAAATGTAGCGGTAAAACATCATTCCCAAAACGTAGTTTTTAAAATCCCAGCCATCCACCGCGCCGCGCAATTCATCGGCAATTGCCCAAATGGCGCGGTGCAATTCGGTGCGTTCTTGTTCTTTTTGGGTATCCATTTTTTTCTCTTTCAAAGCGAAAGCGTCATTTTAAAAGTGTTTCAATCTTTTCCACGGTCAAACTTTATTTTTTTTGAAAATTTTTAAAGTTTGACCGTGGAAAAAAAGCTTTTCTTTTAAACTAAAAAAAAGTTTTTAAAGGAATCAAAAAATGAAAAGCTTTAACCTGATTGCCCAAACCAATGAAAGCACCGTTGTGGCGGAATATACGCCAGCACCCCGGCGTTTAGAAAATTTTCAAAGTGAAGCGGATTTGGAAAAAGAATTGATTCGCCTTTTGTGCGCGCAAGGTTATGCCTATTTGCCCATTCACAATGAAGAGGCTTTGATTCAAAACTTAAAAAAACAATTGGAAGCTTTAAACCATTACACCTTCACCCAAGACGAATGGAAGCGTTTTTTTAAAGAAACGCTTGCCAACCGCAATGAAGGCGTGGTTCAAAAAAGCAAAAGCATTCAACGAGATCACGTGAAAGTATTGAAAAGAGAAGATGGCTCTTCCAAAAACATCCGCTTGATAGACAAAGAAGACTTGCACAACAATGTTTTGCAAGTGATCAACCAATATGAAGAAAAGCAAGGCACGCATTCTGCGCGTTATGACGTGACGATTTTGGTCAATGGTTTACCGATGGCACACGTTGAATTAAAACGCCGCGGTGTTGCCGTAAGGGAAGCGTTTAACCAAATTCAGCGCTATCAACGGGAAAGCTTTTGGGCTTCTTGTGGGCTGTTTGAATATATTCAAATTTTTATTATCTCCAACGGCACGCACACCCGTTATTATTCCAACACCACGCGCGAAAATCGCCTGCAAGAAGCAACAGGAAAAGAAAAGCGTAAAAAAACAAGCCACAGCTTTGAATTTACTTCCACGTGGGCGGATGGCAAAAATAAACCCATATTGGATTTAACCGATTTTGCCCAAACCTTCCTTGCTAAGCACAGTTTTTTGAATATTCTTACAAAATTTTGCGTGTTGACCGAGGCAGATATTTTGTTGGTGATGCGCCCTTACCAAATTAGCGCAACCGAGCGCATTTTAAACCGCATCAAATGTTCCACCCACCACAAAAAAACGGGAACGCTTGAAGCCGGCGGCTATATTTGGCACACCACCGGCAGCGGCAAAACGCTCACCTCCTTTAAAACGGCGCAATTGGCTTCTGCCTTACCTGACATAAAGAAAGTGCTGTTTGTGGTGGACCGCAAAGATTTGGATTACCAAACAATGCAGGAATATAAGCGCTTTCAAGAAGGTTGTGCCAACATCAACACGTCCACCCGCATTTTGCAAGCGCAATTGGAAGACCCCAACGCAAAAATCATCATCACCACCATTCAAAAATTGGGGCGTTTTGTAGCGCAAAATAAAAATCACCCTGTGATGAGCCAGCATTGCGTGATTATTTTTGATGAATGTCACCGCAGCCAATTTGGTGAAATGCACAAAAAAATTGTACACGCCTTTAAAAATTACCATTTGTTTGGTTTTACCGGAACGCCCATTTTCGCAAGAAACACCGGAAAACAATTGAACACCACCCAACAAACTTTTGGTGACTCACTGCACACCTACACCATTTTAAATGCCATCAATGACCAAAACGTGTTGCCGTTTAGGGTTGATTATGTGAATACGCTTAAAGAAAAAGAAAACATCACCGATAAAAAAGTGTTGGATATTGATACCGAAAAAGCAATGGAGTCGCCAGAGCGCATTGCGAAAATTGTGGATTATGTTTTGGAACATTTTGACCAACAAACCAAGCGCAACAGCACCTATCCTGCAAAAGGAAAAAACAACTTCAATTCCCTTTTTGCCACAAGCTCCATTCCAATGGCGAAGGAGTATTACACTGAATTTCAAAAGCAGATTAAGGAAAAAAAGCGCAATTTAAACGTTGCCGTGATTTTTAGTTACACTCCCAACGAAGATACGGAAGATTTTTTGGCAGAAGAAGATTTTGAAACCAATTGTTTGGACAACACTTCCCGTAATTTTTTGGAAGACGCTTTAAAAAATTACAACCAACGCCACCACACCAATTTTGATACCTCTTCTGAAAGCTTTCAAAATTATTACAAAGATGTTTCGCAACGCGTAAAAAACGGTGAAGTGGATATTTTAATTGTGGTCAATATGTTTTTAACCGGGTTTGACGCCACCACGCTCAACACCTTGTGGGTGGATAAAAACCTCAAAATGCACGGGCTCATTCAGGCTTTTTCCCGCACCAACCGCATTTTCAACTCGGTGAAAACCTTCGGCAACATCGTGTGCTTTCGCAATTTGCAAAAGGAAACGGAGGAAGCCCTCAGCCTTTTTGGCGATGAAAACGCCAGCGGCATTGTGCTTTTAAGAAATTTTGAAGATTATTTTTTGGGGTTTAAAGATGCAGAGGGTCGCCGTCACCCGGGCTATGTGGAATTATTAGAAGAATTAAAAGAAAAATTCCCCTTGGGTGTTGCAATCCAAGGGGAAGAGACGCAAAAAGCCTTTATTCAACTTTTTGGTCAACTTTTGACTTTAAGAAATATTCTTTCTTCCTTTGACCCATTCAACGAAAAAGACCCGCTTTCTGCGCGCGATTTACAAGATTACCAAAGCCATTATTTGGATATTTATGAACGCTGCCGCAAAAAAACCGAGGTGGAAAAAGAAGACATCACGGATGACTTGGAATTTGAGATTGAACTCATCAAACAGGTGGATATCAACATAGATTACATTTTAATTTTGGTTGAGCGTTACCGCGCCCAAAACTGCAAAAACGAAGAGATTTTTGCCCACATCAAAAGTCAGTTGGAATCCAGCGTGGAATTGCGCAACAAAAAAGAGTTGATTCACGCCTTCATTCAAAAAATCAACGCGCAAACCCAGATTGAATCCGATTGGCAAAAATTCGTGAAAGAAGAAAAAGAAAAGGAATTAAACGAAATCATCCAAAGCGAAAACTTGCACCCCGAAAAAACAAAAAAATTCATCGTGCGCGCATTGGGGGATGGAGTTTTCAAAACCGCGGGAAAGCAAGCGGGTGAAATTTTAAACCCCGTCTCCCGCTTTGACGGCGAAAGGAAGAAGAAAAAAGACACAGCACTTCAAAAATTAAACGCCTTTTTTGAAAAATATTTGGGCTTGGGGGCTTAACGCGAAATTCCACGGTAAACGGGGGTATTTTTTTCAAAATTTTGAAGGGTTCACCGTGGATTTTTCTCGCTACGCCGTCATTCTGAGGGCGCGCACCAACCGAAGAATCTCGGTTTTTTGGCGGAAGATTCTTCGCTTCGCTCAGAATGACGTTTTCTTTGGTTTATCCCCGCTCAGAATGACGTTTTCTTTGGTTTATCTCCGCGCAGTATGACCTTTTCTTTGGTTTATCTCCGCTCAACATTCATTGCGCCACGTGCGCAAGGCGGTGAACACTTCCAAATCCGTGGCGTGGGGGGCGATTTTGCCCCAATCCAGCAAAGTTTGGCGCAGTGCGTTTTCTTTAAAGCGCAAAAAAAGATTGGTCATTTTTTCCGTTTTCAAAGAAAAAGGCACGCTCACGGGATTGTTTTTTAAATGTTCCATACGCTTTTGGATGGCTTCATTTTTGGGTTCTACCTTTTGGGCAAAGCGTAAATTCTGCAAGGTGTATTCGTGCGCGGGGTAAATTAAAGTGCTTTCATCCCAATTTAAAATCTCATTCAAAACGCCAAACATTTCCGCTGCTGTGCCTTCAAATAAGCGCCCGCAGCCTGCACCAAATAAGCAGTCGCCTGAAAACAATTTGTTGTTGATCGTGTAAATCAAATGTCCCCTCGTGTGCCCGGGGGCTGCCCACGCTTTTATTTCTAAATGTGCGTTGAAAGGGAAAATTTCTCCTCCTTTTAAAGGATGGGTTGTGCCCGTGATGTTTTCCTTTTCCGGCGCATAGATTTTCAACTGGGGGAATTGTGCTTTTAAAGCCAACACGCCGCCCGTGTGGTCTAAGTGGTGGTGCGTCACCAAAATGCCTTGGAAATTTAAATTTTGGTGGCTTAAAAAATTCAATACTGGTTTTGCGTCCCCCGGGTCAATCACCCAAAAATCGGCGTTTTCTTCCACGCACCAAATGTAATTGTCTTTCAAGGCATTCAAATAAAAAACAGTGCACATTTTTTTCTTCCTATAATGCTGAAAATGAACCCTTCCAATGACGCGCTTTCTCCTTTTTTAACCAAGTGGCTGGAAACTCCCGCCGCGCGCCTTTTGTTGGAAAAAGAAGGAGCTTATTTTGCCCAATTTTCCACCCAAATTTTTGGTTTTCACGCCATCCAATTGGGTTTTCCCATTTTGGACGCTTTAAAAGATTTTCGCATCCAAAAAAAAATCTTTTCCGGAATGCCTCTTCCAAATACGCACCCCTACATCATTTGCGATGTGCACGCCCTGCCTTTTAAAAATGAAAGTGTGGATTTGGTGATTTTGCCCCACGTTTTGGAATGGGCGTTTGATTCTAAGAGTGTGTTGCGTGAAATTGACCGCATCTTAATCCCGGAGGGACATTTGCTCTTGACCACCTTTCACCCGCATTCTTTGGGGGGGATAAAGCGCTTTTTTGGAAAAAAAAACGAGTTCCCGTGGCGGGGCAAATTTTTGTCGCCCAATCGTTTAAAAGATTGGCTTTCGCTCTTAAATTTTGAAAGTGAGGTGGAAAACTTAACGCCTTGCTATTCTTTTTCTCTGCCCGCGGTTTATACTTTACACGCCGTGAAACGCCGTTTTGGAATGCGTTTGATTGTGCCCAATTTTCCCTCTTTTCAAAAAACCACGCAGGCACTGCCTGCCAAAACTTTTGGAGTGTTGCAATGTCCGCCGAAATTAAAGAAGTAGAAATTTACGCCGATGGCGCTTGTCGCGGTAACCCCGGAAAAGGTGGGTGGGGCGCAGTGCTGTTTTTCCCCAACGCGCAAAATCCTGCCGAAACCTTGGAATTCTTTGGAGGAGACCCCTCTTCCACCAATCAAAGAATGGAATTGACCGCCGCCATTGAGGCGCTTTCGCGCTTAAAAGGCGTGCATCGTGTGAAGCTTTTTTCTGATTCGCATTATTTGACCAAAGGTTTAACCGAATGGATGCCGCAGTGGAAGCTTCGCGATTGGAAAAATGCGGACCGAAAAAACGTTGCCAACCAAGATTTGTGGCAAACCTTGGATCGTTTGGCGATTTTTCACCAAATAGAATGTTTTTGGGTGAAAGGGCACGCGGGGCACCCTGCCAACGAACGCGCAGATTATTTAGCCAACTTAGGCATTGATTCGCTTTAAGTTTTTAAAATTTTTTGGGGGTTACCGTGGATTTTGTTACAAAAACAAAACGCAACAAAACAAAATGAAAGGAAGGGTTTTTTATAATAAAAGTGTGTTCTAAAACCCCTCCTCTCGAAAAAATCGAGATTTTCTGCCCGACACTTTATGCGTGTCGGGTTTTTTTTAAAATTTTTGGGGGTTCACCGCGGAAAAGTCACCGCCCTATAAAAAACATCAAAAGGCAGCAGGTCAACGCGATGCCAAGTAGCACGATTTGAACCCTGCGGCGCGTTTCGGGCGAGCAGTCGTCAAACAACCAGAGCTTACCGTGGAACTGCCAGTGGCACGCCCACTTCCAATGGAGCAAAAGCCCCACCAACCACAAAGTAAGCATTCCGGCGGCAAACAGCAGAGCGTATCTTGGATGGGCTTGCAGCCAGCCGAAAAAGGCTTCCACCTTGCCGTTTATCTTCTCGTATATAGTGGTAACAGTCATACTCTATCTTGGCTTTTCCTGTTGTGATTGGATTACCACTTTTTCCAAGAAATAATTCTTCCTTGAGAGGTTTCAAACGTTTCTTCGCCCGCATACACAATCGCCCTCTTATGTTCCGCAATGGACGCAAGGTTGGTAAAGGTTTTCATCGACTTAAACCAGTTGGTATTGAAGGTGGCAGACGACTTCGCTTCAACCGCAAAAGTGCCATCGGTATTGTGGAAAATAAAATCAACCTCATTGGTTGCTGTTTCAGTCCAAAACCACACTTGCGGAACTCTGCCGAGTGCCATCGTATCCTTCATTCGTTCAAGAAACACCATGTTCTCAAACAATTGCCCCTTGAACAGGGAAATGCTCAACTCGTCAGCAGAGCGTATCCCCAAAAGCGCGCAGGCAAGACCCGTGTCGCAAAAATAAAGCTTCGGCGACCTCACAAGTCTTTTATTGAAATTATTAAAGTAGGGTTGAACGCGAAATAAAACACTGCTCGCCTCAAGCGCAGAAAGCCATCTTTTGCACGTTCTCATGTCAATGCCAACTGCCTGTGAAAGCTGCGACACATTAAGAATAGTGCCTATTCGCGCGGCACACATTTTCATAAAAGTCTGAAAAGCAGCAATGTCAACGATTCCTTCTTCCATACGAATATCACGTTCAAGGTAGGTTTGAATGTAGGCGGGATAGAAATCATCAGGCAGTATTTTTGAACGATACAACCGAGGAAATGCGCCTTTGAAAAGCCACTCATTGACGCTTTGAGGGTTTTGTGCGTAAGCGATGAGCTCTTTATATGAAAACGGCAGCAAGGAGAGAAGTCCTGTTCTGCCCGCAAGACTTTGGCTGACACTACTTAACAGCATCAAATTTTGAGAACCCGAAAGAATATACATTCCGGGGGTATTCACCGCGTCAATATGACCTTGAAGGTAGCTTAACAGAAGGGGGGCGCGCTGAACTTCATCGATGATGGTCCGATTGGGATAGGTGGCGATAAACCCCATAGGATCATTCAAGGCGAACTCTCGCACCGTGGGGTTTTCAAGAGTGACATAGTTCCAATCCTGAAACACCTGCTTACACATTGTTGTTTTGCCCGATTGCCGTGGACCATTGATAGTCACCACGGGGAAACTTTCTGATAACGAAAGCACTTTTTGCTCTATTGCGCGGTGTACATACATAAAACCCCTTCGGAACTTCCTGTCATTGAAATTTCTTGTAATTTTAGCACTGCACTACAATAATTTTAAGAAAATTATCAGGAATCTCCCTGCGCCTGTTGATAATGGGTTGGCGGCGTGTCGCTTATTCAGCCGATTTGCTGTTTGTTACTAACGCTTTATTTTTTATAGATTCTCAAGCTCAAATATTAACCAATCAAACAAATTTGAAGCTACAAAGTCCAAATCCTGTTTTCTTACAAGAAATGAGAAAAAGTATAAATTATCAAAATAATGAGCAACCTCATAATATGGAATATGCGTAAATTCTATGTAAACCTCATAAAACCTTTTTAATTCATTAGAAATCTTTTCCAAATCTAATGATGAATTGGTTACATCATATTATATTTCCATATAACAAGCTCCTCTATTTTTCACAATAATGAATGGGTTATGCTCTTTTTCACAATAACTCCAATATTGTTCTTCGGTTATGCGTTCATTATTGATAACAAGATATTTCATTGCTCCCATATTTTGTTTCTCCCCCAACGTATTGCCAAAACGCACATTGATGTTGTTACATTATATTTATCTTACCACAACCACGCGCTGAGCGCAGGTATTGTGAATATCCATCACTATACCCATCGTCAACCCCGACTACCATCGTGATATGACTGTCCGCAAGCAACATGGCTTACATATTAAAATGCGGAATGCTGATAAGATCAAAGAGGGTAATCATCATTCCATGATTCTATAAATTCTTCAAAGGTCAGATTATAATCATGTAAAAAATTATCTATATCTTCAATAGTGCTCAAAAACATATAATCAGAAAATTCATGTCTTCCTATAACATCATAATCGTTCGCTATGTCATCTATTGAAAAACTCTCTTTTCTAATCTTGAAAGAATATTCTGGATATTCACTTTGTTGTATAACAAACCAAGTTCTATATCCTTCTTTTAAGGGTGCTATTTCATATGCTAATAAATTGCCATTATGTAAATAGTTTACTAATTTTATTTTTCTTTTTTTATTCATTATAGTCCTCCATGCTCCCACGTTGATGTTGTTTTGAATGGATTATAACAACACACTGTGGTTTGGGCGTTTCCCCACGGTCAACCCTTCAAAATTTTGAAAAAATAAACGGTTCACCGCGGATTTTTTCTTGGATTTTTTCATTTTTCCCTTCACTGACACCCGCTATCAAGTTTCATAATCTCAACTTGCACATTGAAGAAAGGGAAATAGGTTATGCAAGCTTTAAAAAATCAGGCGCGGCGCGCGTTTTTAGAGAAAAGCCTCTGCCTTACCAGCACTTTGGGCACATTTTCTTTTTTAAGAAATGCCTTTGCCAATTCTGTTGCGGAAAAGAAATCCGCCTTAGATTCGCGCACCCCAATTGCTCAAACGGGGATTTTGATTTCCCCACTTTGCATTGGCGCAATGAGCTTTGGCAAAGCCGGCACCACGCACGAGTGGACTTTGGATGAAAAAGAAAGCGAAAGAATCATCCATCACGCTTTGGAAAAAGGCATCAATTTTTTTGATACCGCCAACGTTTATTCCCAAGGCACAAGCGAAGAATATTTGGGCAAAGCCTTAAAAAAACTTGTCCCGCGCGACCAAGTGGTGATTTCTTCCAAAGTGTTTTTTAACCCGGGCATTCTTTCCAAAACCGCCATTGCCCGTGAAATTGAAGGCACGTTAAAGCGTTTGGGCACGGATTACTTGGATATTTACATCATCCACCGCTTTGATTATTCCACGCCAATAGAAGAAACAATGGAAGCTTTGCACGCCTTGGTGAAGGCGGGAAAAGTGCGCGCCTTGGGGGCAAGTGCGATGTTTAGCCATCAATTTAAAAAAATGCAAGACGCCGCGCGGGCAAACCATTTCACGCCGTTTAGCCTGATGCAAAACCACTACAACCTTCTTTACAGGGAAGATGAAAAGGAATTGATCCCCCTTTGCCAAGCAGAAAACGTCACCCTAATGCCTTATTCTCCTTTGGCGTCTGGAAGATTGGCGCGCCCCAATTGGAAAAGCGATTCTTTACGCTCTCAAACCGACCGAAGCGCTGCCAGAAAATACGACAAAATGGAAGAAAAAGACAAACTCATCACCCAGCGCGTGCAGGAATTAGCCCAAAAAAAGGAAGTGACGATGAGCCAAATTGCCCTTTCGTGGCTTTGGGCAAAGGGCGCGCAATCGCCCATCATCGGCGCAAACAAAACAAAATACATTGATGAAGCCGTGAATGCCCTCAGTGTGCAACTTTCAACGGAAGAAATCGCCTATTTGGAAGCGCCTTACGTGCCGCACCCCATCGTGGGCGCTTTAACCGAAGAAGGCTTTTGGCAGACGGTGAAAAACAGCGGATTATTGAAATAAAAAGGAGGTCGACCGTGGAAAAATCCTTTTTCCCTTCCATTTCAAGAAGAAAATTTATCGGTGGCGCGCTTTTGGGGGCGTTGAGCGCAAAAACACTTTTGGCAAGTGAACCTCGCCTACCTATGCCTCTTCGTTCGCTTGGCAAAAACGCTTTAACGGTTTCTGCTTTGGCTTTCGGGTGTATGGGATTGACCTACCACAGAAGCGTGAAATTAAGCAAAAAAGAAGCCCAAAACATCCTTGCCCAAGCCATTGATTATGGAATCACCTTGTTTGATACGGCAGAAACTTACGGGCCGCGCACCAATGAAGCATTGATGGGCGAAATTTTTGCTCCATACAAAAACAAGGCGATCATCAGCACCAAATTTGGTTTTGGAAAAGATTCTTCCGTGTTGGATTCTTCCCCCAAGCGAATCAGAGAAGTGGTGGAAGGCAGTTTAAAGCGTTTGAAAATAGAAAAAATAGAGCTTTTGTATCAACACCGTTTTGACCCCAAAGTGAGCCCCGAAACGGTGGCGGAGTGCGTTCAAAAACTCATTCAGGAAGGAAAAGTAGGACATTTTGGGTTAAGCGAAGTCAATAGCGCATACATCCAACGCGCCCACGCCGTGCAAAAAGTGGCGGTATTGCAAAGCGAATACCATTTGATGCACCGCGAAGTGGAACAAGAAATTTTCCAAACCTTAGAAGATTTAAACATCGGCTTTGTGGCGTATTCCCCTTTAAATCGCGGTTATTTAAGCGGAACATTAAACGAACACACCCAATTTGATCCGCAAAACGACAACCGACCCACCTTCCCACGTTTCCAAAAAGAAGCGATGAAAGCCAATTACGCCATCATTGAGGCATTGAAAAACTTTGGCAAAAACATTGGCGCAACGCCCGCACAAGTCGCCTTGGCGTGGTTGCTCGCCAAAAAACCTTACATCGTTGCGCTTTTTGGCACAACGAACGCAGCGCATTTAAAAGAAAACGTGGGGGCACTATCACTTCGTTTAAATAATGAAGAAGTGAGCCAATTGGAAAGCACACTCTTTAACATTCCCATCTTTGGCGATCGCTACCCGCCCGAACAACAAAAGCGCGTGGGCGGTTAAAGTTTAAAAGGAGGCAAATATGAAAGAAAAAACGCTTTCTCGGCGAAATTTTATGAAAATGGGCGCGCTGGGCGCAGCAACGGGAATGTTCTCGCTTGGGGGAAAAGCCAATGATTCCAACCTTACAAAAAATGCCCCATCGCCCCAAGTCTGGTATATCACGGGGGCATCCGGCGGTTTGGGCTTTGCTTTGGCGAAATATCTTTTACAAAAAGGCGATTGCGTTGCCGTGACTTCCCGCCAAAAGGGCATAGAAGAAAAATTTAAAAAATGGGCAACAAGTGAAAATTTTCTTCCCCTACAACTGCAATTTGAAGGCGATTTAGACGCGCAAATTCAAAGCAATTTAGGCGCCCTCCACAATAAATTTAAGCGCTTAGACAATCTCGTCAACAATGCGGGATACGGACTTTTGGGCTTTGTGGAGGAAGTCACGGAAAAACAATTGCGCGCACAATTTGAAGTCAACGTTTTCGCGCCTTTTTTGGTGGCGCAACACGCTTTAAAAATAATGCGCCCACAAGCTTTAAAAGAAGGCGGCAACGAAAACAACGTAAAAGCGCGCATTTACAATTTAAGCTCCATCGGCGGCTTTCGCGTGTCCAGCGTTTCCACGCCTTATTGTATGAGCAAATTTGCGCTTTCTGCTTTAAGCGAGGGTTTACTTTTGGACGTGGCAGAAATGGGCATTGCGGTGGTGAATGTGATGCCCGCGGGCTTTCGCACGGAATTTGCGGGAAAAAGTTTGAAATTAGGCGAAAGGGAAATCAAAGATTACGACCCAAGGCGCAAAGCTTTCGTGGAACGCTCGCAACATTACAACGGCAAGCAAGCCGGCAACCCGGAAAGCTTTGCCAAAGTGATTTATCAAACTTCACGGATGATAAAGCCGCCCTTTCATTTGTTTATGGGGGAAGCGGCGTATAAGAGCGCGCGCAACAAAATGCAGTGGGTGGAAAAGGAAATAGAAGCCACAGAAAGTTACGCGGGCGCGGCAGTGGATTTCCCCGATTCTTCGGGCAGCGCTTTTGATAAACGTTGAGTTTTTAAAAATTTCCTCGGTCAAGCTTAAAAAATTTGAAAACCGAGATTCTTCGCTCGCTTACGCGGGCTCAGAATGACAGAATTTTTTTTGCGTGCACAGAATGACAAAAAAAGGAAAAGCGTCATTCCTCGCTGCGCGAAGAATCCCTTCAAATGAAAACGGTAGAAAAAGAAACGTCATTCTGAGCGCAGCGAAGAATCTCGGTTTTTTCCACGGTAAACGTTTAAAAAATTTGAAAACCGAGATTCTTCGCTCGCTTACGCGGGCTCAGAATGACAGAATTTTTTTTGCGTGCACAGAATGACAAAAAAAGGAAAAGCGTCATTCCTCGCTGCGCGAAGAATCCCTTCAAACGAAAACGATAAAAAAAGAATCGTCATTCTGAGCGCAGCGAAGAATCTCGGTTTTTTCCGCGGTAAACGTTTAAAAAATTTGAAAACAGAGATTCTTCGCTCGCTTACGCGAGCTCAGAATGACGGAATTTTTTTTCGTTCTCAAAATGACGGAATTTTTTTTACATTCTCAAAATGACGCAATGGTTTTCCACGGTCAACGGTTCAAAATTTTGAAAATTTTTCAAGTTTGACCGTGGAAAAAAAGAATATTTCAAAATGTTGGGAAAAATAAAATCTGCTTACAAAAGCAGATGATTGCGTAAACTTTTTTTTATTTTTGCTTTTTAGAATGCCAATGAAGCTTTCCAATTTTTTTTTCATAAAGGAGATGATGATGAAACTTTTGCAAAAAACTTTGTTGTGCGCTGCTTTGGCGGTTTCCGCGCCCGCGTGGGCTGATTTTGATTTTGACGTGATTGGGCAAGTCACCGCCGTCACGCCCCAAGGAATCACCTTGAATTCTATGGGCAAAACAATGGAGATTATGGTTTCGCCCATCACCGAAATTGAAGTGGAAAAACGCGGTTTTTTTGAATATGATTACCACATTTCTTTGGGTCAAATTCAAGTGGGCGACTGGGCAAAAGTGGAAGTGATTCCCACCGGGCAAAACCAATTTATGGCCAAAGACATTGAAATTGTGCGCAATTAAAAGGAGAACGAAATGGCTTTTCCCAAAACCGCTTTCGCGTTGTTGTGCGGCGCTTTTTTAATTCCTTCCGCGTGGGCTTTTGATTTTGACGTGATGGGACAAATTACCGCCGTCACAGAAAACAGCATTACCGTGGATAAAATGGGGCAACCGATGCCCATTGGCGTCACGCCCCTTACCAAAATTGAAGTGAAAAAGCGCGGTTTGGTGGAATACGATTACAACATTCCGTTGAGCGCAATCAAAGTGGGCGACTGGGCAAAAATTGAAGTCATCCCCACCGGGCACAATCAATTTATGGCAAAAGAAATTGAAATTGTCCGCGGTGAACCTTAAATTTTTTTGATTTTCCTTTCTGAAAAAAAAACCATTCAAACAACAGAATGGTTTTTTTGTGGGTTTTTTCTTTCAATTTATTTGGAATACACTCCATCCAATAGGTTTTGCGCGTTGCCTTTGCAGGTTTTATCGCAAGCTTTGCTGCTCAACGTCAATTGTTGGTAATTTTTATCAAAAACAAAAACCAAAAAGCAATCATTAAAAATGGCGCTTGCGCGTGAAGAATCAATCAACTTTGCCGTGCCTTGAAAGGCGCACGCGCCGTCATTGGCAGAAACATCCACGATAAAAGAAAAATTATTTTCTTTTTTGCCCAAAACTTCCACATAAGCTTGGGGGCTTTTGCCGTATTTACCTAAGATTACGCCTTCTGCGGGCAAAACGGTGCTCCACAGCCCCATTAAACCCAGCACCCAAAAATGTTTTAAACGCATACCACACTCTTAAAAAAAAGTTGACGTAAAGAAGAAAAACCACGCAAACCTTAGAAACGCCTACCGATTCTTGCCTTTTCTTTCAGTTATAGCACAAAATTTTGGCGTAATGCAACAATTGAACATAATTTTGCTACATTTTGACACAATCCACGTAATAACGCCCATCTTCGCGCTTCACCAAGCCGTGGATATCCGTTTCAAAGCCGGGGAAAAGGTTATTGAAATCGCGGGCGAATTTCAAATAGCGAATGATGGTGGCGTTAAAGCATTCCCCGGGAATTAAAAGCGGAATGCCGGGCGGGTAAGGCGTCAATAAAACGGCGGTGATTCTGCCTTCCAAATCGTCCAACTTCACGCGCTCAATTTCGCGGTGCGCCACTTTGGAAAAGGCATCCGTGGGGCGCATTGCCGGAACTAAATCTGACAAATACATTTCCGTGGTCAAACGCGCCACGTCCTTGGCTTTGTAAACGTTGTGAATTTGGGTGCACAAATCTTTTAAACCCAAACGTTCATAGCGCGGGAATTGGTGCACAAATTCCGGCAAAACACGCCAAAGGGGCTGGTTTTTGTCGTAATCGTCTTTGAATTGTTGCAAAGCCGCCACCAAAGTATTCCACCTTCCCTTAGTGATGCCGATGGTAAACATGATAAAAAAGCTATACAGCCCGCATTTTTCAACAATCACGCCGTGTTCCGCCAAATATTTCGTCACAATTGCCGCGGGAATGCCAATATCATCCGCAAAATCGCCCTCTACATCCAAGCCCGGCGTAATCACGGTGGCTTTGATGGGGTCTAACATATTAAAATCCTCTGCCACGCAACCAAAGCCGTGCCAGCGGTCTTTGGGCTTCAACATCCACGAATCGCGCTCTTCAATGCCTTCATCCGATAAATCATCCGGTCCCCACACCTTAAACCACCAATTGTTTTGCCCCCATTCCTTTTCAATTTTGCGCATCGCACGCCGAAAATCCAAGGCTTCGGAAATGGATTCTTCCACCAAAGCCGTGCCCTCGGGTGATTCCATCATCGCAGCCGCCACATCACAAGAAGCAATGATGGCATATTGCGGGGAAGTGGAAGTGTGCATCATAAACGCGCCGTTGAAGGCGTCTTTATCAAAAATTTGGCACTTGGAATCTTGCACCAAAATTTGCGAGGCTTGGCTTAACCCCGCCAACAATTTGTGGGTGGATTGCGTGGAAAAAATAATGGATTCTTTACACCGCGCCCGATTTTCGCCAATAGCGTGATAATCCCCATAAAAATCGTGGAAGGCAGCGTGCGGCAACCACGCTTCATCAAAATGCAGGGTTTCAATTTTGCCATCCAACATTTCTTTAATTTCTTCCACGTTATACAAAATGCCATCGTAAGTGGATTGGGTTAAAGCCAAAATGCGCGGTTTCACTTCTTTATTTTCCACAAACGGGTTGGCGGCAATCTTCTTTTGAATGCTTTCCCACGAAAATTCTTCCTTAGGAATAGGACCGATGATTCCAAAATTGTTGCGCGTGGGCATCAAAAAAACGGGAACAGCGCCCGTCATAATGATGGCGTGCAAAATAGATTTGTGACAGTTTCTATCCACCACCACCACGTCCCCCGGGGCAACGGTGGAATGCCAAACGATTTTGTTGGAAGTGGAAGTGCCGTTGGTGACAAAATAAAGGTGGTCACAATTGAAAATGCGCGCGGCGTTGCGCTCGGAAGCCGCCACAGGTCCCGTGTGATCCAACAATTGCCCCAATTCTTCCACCGCGTTGCACACGTCCGCCCGCAACATATTTTCCCCAAAAAATTGGTGGAACATCTGCCCCACGGGTGATTTTAAAAACGCCACCCCGCCAGAATGCCCCGGACAATGCCACGAATAAGAACCATCCATTGCGTAATGCGTTAAAGCGCGGAAAAAAGGCGGGGCAAGGGAATCCAAATAACTTTGCGCCTCGCGCTTAATATTTTTGGCGATAAATTCCGGGGTGTCTTCAAACATATGAATGAAGCCGTGCAATTCCCGCAAAATCTCGTTGGGAATGTGGCGTGAAGTGCGCGTCTCCCCGTGCAAAAAAATGGGGATATTTTCATTTTTGCGCCGAATCTCCCGCACAAATTCCTTTAATTCCAAGAGGGTTTTTTCGGGTTCGGTCATCAATTCTTCATCATCCACCGACAAAATAAAGGCGCTTGCGCGGCTTTGTTGCTGGGCAAAGGAGCGTAAGTCGCCATAACTCGTCACCCCCAAGACTTCTAAGCCTTCGTTTTGTAAAGCTTCCGCCAAGGCGCGAATGCCCAAGCCAGAAGCATTTTCCGAACGAAAATCTTCATCAATGATGATAATGGGAAAATGAAAACGCATAATTTTTCCTTTTTTTCAATCTTCCACGGTCAAACTCAAAAAAATTTGAAAATTTTTCCCAGTTCACCGCGGAAAACAATCAAATGCGCGGCAAGGTGACGCCCACCTGCCCTTGGTATTTGCCGCCCCTATCTTTATAAGAGGTTTGGCATTCTTCATCCGATTCAAAAAACAACACTTGCGCGCAACCTTCTCCGGCGTAAATTTTGGCGGGCAACGGCGTAGTGTTAGAAAATTCCAAGGTCACAAAGCCTTCCCATTCCGGTTCAAAGGGGGTGACGTTGACAATAATCCCACAGCGCGCGTAGGTGCTTTTGCCTAAACAGATGGTCAAAATGTTGCGTGGAATGCGGAAATATTCCACCGTCCTTGCCAGAGCAAAGGAATTGGGCGGGATGATGCAATCTTCCCCTTCCACCTCCACAAAGGATTTGGGGTCAAAATTTTTGGGGTCAACAATGGTGGAATTGATGTTGGTAAAAATTTTAAATTCGCGCGCACAGCGGATGTCGTAACCATAACTGGACGTGCCAAAAGAGACGATTTTTTCCCCGTTAATTTGGCGCACCAATTGCGGCTCAAAGGGTTCAATCATCCTTTTTTCTTTTGCCATTTGGATAATCCAACGGTCGGATTTGATGGACATTTTTTCCCTCCCAAGCCTTTTTGAAAACATAAAAAAACAGGCGGATTCTATCTAAAAGGAAAACGCACAAAAAGCTTAACTTAGCTTAACTCTAAATAAAAAAATGTCGTTAAAGATTTTTAAGCACAGCATTTGGGGAGAACTTCAATGAAAATTGCGGCAAGCGAAATCGCCAACCACAGCGCGCGCTCTTACACCGAAAGCCACCAACTCTTTGAAAAACTGCGCGTCTTTCAAAACGGCAAAAACACCACAGAAACCCAAGCAAGCAATTTATTGACCGAAAAAGAACCGGTGAATTTGTCTGAAAAAGCCCAACTTTTGCAAGCCGCATTGAAGAATTCCACCAACCCCACCAACCCGCGCATTGTGAACGTGGAAGCGCCCCAAGGAAGCCCTCTTTCAGACGGCAAAAGTATGAGCGACTTGCGCTTACAAATCATCCGCGCCATTTTGGAATCCTTAACCGGCGAAAAAATGGAGCTTTTGGACGGCAAGGCATTGGAATCTTCTTCCCATAATTCTAATAACCCTTTGAGTGAAAATGCCCCCTCCAACGCGGTTGCGGTGGATTATCGGCGCTATGAAATCTATACGGAGCACGAAAAGACCAATTTTTACGCCGCCGGAAAGGTGCTCACCGAAGATGGCGTGGAAATCAACTTTAACCTTTCTCTTTCAATGGAAAGAAGCTTTCATTTTCAAAGCGCAGAGCGCATCACAATGGGCAACACCGCCTATTTAACCGACCCGTTGGTGATTAACTTAAACGCGCCTTCCAGCGCTTTACAACGCGGCACTTTTGCTTTTGACCTCAACGCGGACGGAGAAAAAGAAAACATCCACGTTTTAAATCAAGGATCAGGCTTTTTGGTGTTGGACAAAAACGAAGATGGCAAAATCAACGATGGCACGGAAATGTTCGGCACAAAAAGCGGCAACGGTTTTTTAGATTTAGCGCAATACGATGAAGACCAAAACGGCTGGATTGACGAAAACGATTCCATCTACGAAAAATTGGGCGTGTGGTCACCAGATGAATCCGGAAATGGAGTAATCCAATCTTTAAAATATTTTGGCGTGGGCGCAATCGCCCTAAATTACGCCAACACCGAATTTGCCTTGAAAAACGAAGAAAACGCCTTAGCAGGCAAAGTGCGTGCAACCGGCGTTTTCTTAAAAGAAAATGGGGAAGTAGGCACAATGCAACAAGTGGATTTGAAGGCAGAAGAAAAATAAAAAAACTTCGGGTTGACCGTGGAAAAACAAGAAAAAGCAAGAAAAAACCCGCACAATTCATCCACGGTCAACCCCATTTTTTTTAAATATGCCCAAAATCATTCCCGCCGAAATTAAAACGGACGAAAAAAACGCTCTGCGCTCCGCCACTTTCAACGATATTTACCACACCCAAGACGGCGCGCAAAATCAAGCCCAAGAGGTTTTTTTAAAAGGCAATTCTTTGCCCGAGCGCTGGCAAAATCAAAAGGATTTTTCCATTTTGGAATTGGGCTTTGGTTTTGGCGTGAATTTTTTGGTCACTTTAAAAACTTGGGATGAAGATGAAGACGCGCCTTTGAAACTCAATTACATCGCCTTGGAAAAACACCCTGTGCGCATAGAAGATTGGGAAAATTTTCATCCTTTAAAAAAGAACCCTGATTTTGAATTTTTTTTGCAAAACTTAAAGGCGCAATATCCGCCCTTTTCTTTTGGCTTTCATTCCCTCTCTTTTAAAAGCAAAAACGGCAAAATTTGCGCTTTAACTTTAATTTTGGGCGATGTTGAGCGCACCTTGCCGCAATTGGAAGCCAACATTGATGCCCTATTTTTAGATGGTTTTGCGCCTTCCAAAAACGCGGCAATGTGGTCACAAGAAACCCTGTGGCACTTGCGCCGACTTTCTTTTTACGGCACCACCTTGGCAACGTGGTCGGTTGCCAAAAGCGTGCGCCAACATTTGGAAAACGCGGAATTTTCTTTAAAAAAAGAAGAAGGTTTGGGACAAAAACGGGAGCGTTTAACGGGTTTTTTTAAATCTCAACGCGTGCAGCGCCCATTTTTTACCCTTTCCCCCAACGCTCCCAAGCGCGCCGTGGTTGCGGGGGGAGGCTTAGCGGGCGGGTTTTGCGCGCGTTTTTTGGCAGAAAAAGGCTTTGAAGTGATAGTTTTAGCGCCGCACGGCATTGGCGATGGCGCTTCCGGCAATTGGAGCGGTTTACTGCACCCTTTGCCGAGCGTGGATGACAATCCCGCCTCCCAACTCTCGCGCCAAGCCTTTTATTTTGCGTTGAACTACCTTAAAAATCACCCAAACTTGCACCGAAAATGCGGCATTGTGCATTTATCCGTCACGCTGGAACAAGCCCAAACAATGCAAAAAATCGTCCAAAACGGCGTGTTTGATGAAACCGAATTGCTGTTTTTGCCCCCTGATTCCCCAAAATTAAAAGGCTTACACCACCAACACGGCGCGCTTTTTTACTTAAACGGCGCGATTGCCCGCCCTTTTTTGCTGTGCGAAGCCCTTTTTCAACACCCCAACATCCGCGTTTTAAAAGAGTCTTTTTCTTTTTTAAGGGAAAAAAACGCCCTTTGGGAAACGACAGAAAACGTTCCCCCCGCTCCTATCGTGGTTTTGGCGATGGGGGAAGCGATGAGAGGCTTTTTCCCCTTGAATGTGGCGCGCGGACAAGCGCATTTTGTGGAAAAAAGTGAGGCGAAAGATTTTTCTTTAAAACACGCGATCATCAGCCAAAAGGGTTATATCGTTCCGGAAATGGACTTTAAAATGACCTTTGGCGCAAGTTTTGTTTTGCACGATGACCGCAGCGATATCAGTAAAGAAGAAGAAATGAGCATTTTTCAAAATTTAAGCGCGCATTTTCCCTGTTTAACCGTTTTGCCCAACACAGCGCGCGCCGCCGTTCGGTGTTTTTCGCCCAAACGACTGCCCATTATGGGGAAATTGCCCCATCACCCGGGCGTTTTTTGTTTAACGGCTTTGGGCGCGCGGGGGCTGCTTTTTGCGCCTTTGTTGGCGGATTGTTTAACCAAAGCCATCACGGGGGATTTTGTGCCTTTGCCCACTTGGGCAAAAAAAGCACTTTCCCCCGAGCGGGTTTTAAAACTTTGAATTTGGAAAATAACGCATTACAATAAAAGAGAAGGCAAGACGCTTTCATTTTAAAAGTGGAGATTCGCTACCATTTAAGTGCGAGACTTAAAAGTGGAGATTCGCTACCATTTAAGTGCGAGACTTAAAAAGAAAGAGAGCGCAATGCTCTCTTTTGTTTTTTACGGAGTTTAAAAATGAAAAAATTAAAGTTTTATTATATTCAAAGCGATGATTTTCATTATTTAAAACCCGTTGATTTCAATATTCAAATACAAATTAAAAAAAGCTTGCGAAGATTATCAAAAACTTAAAAATGAGCTGTTGACCGTGGAATTTTTCCACGCTCAACGCATTATTTCTTTGCTTTTTTAAATTAAAAAAAGTGTTATAATGTTCACCAACCAACTTTGAAAGGAAAAAGAATGACCAACGAGGAAGAAAAAAAAATACGTGCGGGTTTGGAAAATGCTTCCAAAAAATTGTCACCTATTAGCGAAGAAGAAAAAGAATCCCGCCGTGAAGCGGTGGAATACGCCAAAGCAAGCGTGGGTTTGGAAGGCATTTATCTTTCCGATGCCTTGTTGGCAATTACGGAAGAATATATTGAAGGCTTATTGACACGTGAAGAATTTACCCAAAAATACATTGAAGCGGTTAGAGCGAGGAAATGATATGACTGAAAATTATTTTGAGGAAGAAATCAAAGATGAATTGTCATTTATCCGCATATCGGAGTTAATAGAAAACCCAATAAAAGGCAATTTTGATTTGGAGCATTTAAAAAAAATCAACGCCTATATTTTCCAAGATAGCCCAGAAAATGCGGGAAAATTTAGATCCGCACTTAAAGAAAATGAAATATGGTATAAAAAACGCCCTTACCCGGGTTATGGAAAAATAACGGTTTGTTACAGCCAAAGGGATTCAAAAAGCATTGAAGAAGCGGAAAAGTTATTAAGCCGTATTTCAGTTGATCAATTAAAAAAATTGAATAAAGAAGAATTTGCCAAGGAAATCACCCATATTTATAAAAATTTGGATTATTTTCACCCTTTCCCAGATGGAAACAGCCGAACATTAAGAGAATTTACGCGTTCTCTTTCCAAAGAAGTTGGTTTTAAATTGGATTGGACTAAACCTAAACAAATAGAACTTTATTTAGCCAGAGATTTTGAAGTCAATACCATTTTCTTATCTAAAAACAACCATCCCACTGCGCGAGAATTTATTCAAAATGAAATCAGCGCGATAACTTATCACCCTGAATATAAGCCTTTGGAAAAAATCATTTCTTCTTCATTATCCAAATTGGAAATCAAAAAAGAAAAATCTTATTCCGTTGATTTCAAATACAATAAAGAACTCTCTTTAAAAGAAGGAATAAAAACTTATGAAGTTTGGGTGAATGGAACAAAAGCAAATGAATTATTAAAAAAAGAACCTGAACTCAACCAAGCTTTGGAAGGCTTAGCCCAGCACAAAGATATTAAAGAAAAAGGCATTTCTGTTTCCGATTTAAAATCAGGACATATTCAACCCAAACAATTGCCGCACGAATTCAAGGTTAATCGCCCCGAAGCAAGAATAATTGATCTTTCCGGAAATAAAATAAACAATTCAAAATCATCCAAAAAAGAAAAATCTTCTTTGGAATTTTAATTTCTTAAAAAAAATTCAAAAAAAAGAAAAGCCGACCGTGGATTTTTAATTTTATATTTTTAATTTTCCTTTTCCACGGTCAACTTTAAAAAAATTGAAAATTTAAACTTCTAAATCGGCAAATAACGCCGTGGAAAGATAACGCTCGCCGTAAGAGGCAATGATGACCACAATTTGTTTGCCCTGATTTTCCGTGCGCTTTGAAAGTTGCAGTGCCGCCGCCGTTGCCGCGCCAGAAGAAATGCCCACCAACAGCCCTTCCTTTGCCGCCAACAATCGCGCGGTTTCCATCGCTTTTTCCGTGGAAACGGGGAGGATTTCATCAATGATCTTTTGATTCAAAACCGCGGGGATGAAGCCTGCGCCAATGCCTTGGATGCCGTGTGCGCCTTTGGGTTTGCCCGCCAAAACTTGGCTGCTTTCAGGCTCCACCGCAACCATTTTCACGCTCGGTTTTTTTTCTTTTAAAAACTTTCCCGTTCCCGTAATCGTGCCGCCCGTGCCCACACCTGCAACCACAATATCCACCTTGCCCTCGGTGTTTTCCCAAATTTCTTTGCCCGTGGTTTTTTGGTGAATTTGGGGGTTGGCGGCGTTTTCAAATTGTTGGGGGATAAAATAGCGCGAATCTTGGGCGGCGATTTCCTTTGCCTTTTGGATTGCGCCAGACATTCCGTCCACTCCGGGCGTTAACACCAATTCCGCGCCATACGCCTTTAACAGCAAACGGCGCTCACGACTCATCGTTTCCGGCATCACCAACACGGCTTTGTAACCTTTGGCGGCCGCAACCATCGCCAAACCAATGCCGGTGTTGCCGGAAGTGGGCTCTAAAATGATGGAATCTTTCTTTAATTTTCCTTCTTTTTCGGCATCTTCAATCATTGCCCAAGCAATGCGGTCTTTCACGCTGTGCCCGGGGTTGAAATATTCCAACTTTAAAAGAATTTCCGCTCCGCCCTCGTTTAAGCGGTTCAAACGCACCAACGGCGTGTTGCCGATTAAATCCAAAACGCTGTTTGCAATCATTGTTTTTCCCTTTTTAAAAAATCCCACTTTAAAAGAAATTTCAATTGCCACAAAACGTTATTTTTTCTTTTTTTTATTCTTTTTCTTCATAAACTTTTCCACGGTCCAATTTGAAAAATTTTGAAAATTTTGAATTTTTTGAATAAAGAAAAATAAAATGCTTTTTTTGAAAATTTTTAAGCTTTGACCGTGGAAAACGATTTTTTTCTTTTGGAACAATCCATTTTGAATGCTGCGCAAAATCAGCATTTTGAGCGCGTCTTGTTGCTCGCCCAAAACATGCAAAAAGAATTCCCCCAGCACCCTTTTGGGTTTAAGGCGCAAGGTTTTGCCTTGGTGGAATTAAATCGCAAAAAAGAAGCGATTCCGGCAATGTTGCGCGCGGTGGAATTGGATGAAAAGGACGCGGAGAGTTTATCCAACTTAGGGCAAACCCTAACCGATTGCGCGCGCAACACAGAAGAAATTTTGAAGGCGCGCCTTTACTTAGAAAAAGCCTTGCAAATAGAGCCTTCTTCCGCGGTGATTTTGAACAACTTGGCTGCCAATTTGTTGGCGGAAAATAATCCCAAAAACTTCACCCGCGCCCACCATTACGCCTTAAAAAGCCTATCTCTCCAACCCCAAAACGCCTTGGCGTTGTTGAACGCGGGCATTGCTTCTTTTGAATTGGAGCAAAAAAAAGAAGCTCAAACTTATTTACGCGAAGCCTTAACAATCAACCCCCATTTGGCGCTGGCGCACAACAATTTGGGCTTAATTGCGCACAAAGAAGGCAAGATTATAGAAAGCCTGCGCCACCACAGCCTTGCCTTTGAATTAGAACCGCACCACCCCAAATTGGGCTTAAATTTGGCGCAAAGCCTGCACAATGCAGGGCAAACGGATACCGCCATCGCTTTGTTAAAAGAACTCACGGGCATTGCCCCGGAAGCCGACATTTTACAAATGCGGATGATGATGGACCCCTATTCTGCTTTTTCCACCGTTGAATCCGTTGGAGAAATCGCAAGAAAATTAAAAGGGAAAACCCAAGAGACTCCGCGCAGCTTTTCATATTCCCCCCAAAAACGCTTCACCATTGGTTTTTTATCCGGCGATTTTCGCCAGCACGCGTGCTCCTTTTTTCTTTACCCGCTGTTGAGCGAAAAAGAAGAGGACGTGGATTTCATCGCCTTGGATACCGCCCAAGCCAAAATGCAAGACGCCACCACCGATGTTTTTCTGCCCCTTTTTACGCATTACGAATCGGTGCGCCACTTGAACAACGAAGAATTAGCCCAACGCATTCAAGAATTAGCGGTGGATGTGTTGGTGGATGTTTCCGGCTACACCGAGGGCAATCGTTTGTCTTTATTTGCTTTACGCCCCGCGCCCGTTTCCGTCACGTGGTTGGGCTGGTTAGGCGGCTTAGGCATTGCGGGAATGGATTACATTTTAAGCAATGAAATTTTAGTGCCCGGTGAACACGCCGCCCAGCAATTCAGCGAAACTCCGTTGATGATGCCCGACACGTGGGTGGCTTATCACCCCGCAAGCAATTTGCCGGAAGTCTCACCCCTGCCCGCTTTAAAAAATAAGAAAGTCACTTTCGGGGCGTTTCACAATGTCAATAAAGTGCAATTGCCCACCTTAAAACTCTGGGCGTCCGTTTTAACCCAAATGAAAGAGGCGCGCCTCATTTGGTGCAGAAGGCAACTGAAAGAAAAAGAATTGGTGGAACAATACAAAAAAACCTTGCGCGAATTGGGCGTTTTGCCCCACCAAGTGATTTTTTTCGCCAATTCTAACAGCGCGGAATACGCCCAAACCCTGCAAAAAGTGGATTTTGTATTGGATACCTTCCCCGTTTCCGGCGGCACGGTCACCAACGAAGCGCTTTATATGGGCGTGCCTTCTTTAACCTTAACCGGGGAATTGATGGGAAGTCGCCTTTCTGCCTCCGTTTTAACGCATTGTGGCTTAGAAGATTGGGTTTGCCACACAAAAGAGGAATACACCCAAAAAGCGCTTTTTTTCGCGCGAGAATGCTTAAACAACCCGCAAGAATTCAACGCCTTTCGCCAACAGTTGAGGGGACAATTTTTAAAAAGCAAGGTGTGCAACGCCCGCCAATTCGCCCATCATTTCATCCAAACCTTGCGCAGGGCTTATGAAACAAAACAGCGGTCATTCTGAGCGCAGCGCAAAATCTCTTCAAACAAAAGGCGTCATTCTGAGCGCAGCGAAGAATCCCTTTAAACAAAACCGAGATTCTTCGCTCGCTTCGCTCACTCAGAATGACTGAAATATTTTTCCACGGTAAACACTTTATTTTTTTGAAAAATTTCTTTTGTTTACCGTGGAATGTAAAAATAAAGCAATAATCAATAACTTTCAATGAACGAATTAAACTTCATTCTATCTTGATATTCCAAAGATTTTTTAAACGCTTTAAGATTATCGCTGTTTAAACCATTTTTTTTGGCAATTTTTTCCACTGCAATAAAGGCTTCATTAATGTTTTTTAAAATTCTTTTAAAATCTTTTGAATCAATATTAAATTCTCCTTTTATTTTATCAAAAAGCATTATATCAGGCAGATTTTCATTTCCTATAAAATTAAGGGCGTGATATTGTTTGTGTGGTTCTATAAATTCAGGCGTTAAATCATAAGCCGGGGAAAGAATCCATTGCTTATTTTTAAATAATACACCGTGATTTCTTAAATGGTCATCCGTATTGGCAAAATAAGCATTAAACAACATTCTTTTAAAAAGTTCTTTTTTTTCATTTTCTTCTAATTTTTGTGCAATATCCACATAACTTTTTTGAATATTAAACCCCTCGTTTTCATTCACGTTCAAAAGGGTCATTGCGGATTTAAACGGAATTCTAATATTATTTTCCCTATCAAAACGTTTAATCAGCAAAACTTCCGCCCGATTTTTAGAAAATACAGAAGCCTCCGCCACATTGATTGCGCAAATTTTTGCCAAATCCAACATTGTTTTTTCAAGGCGCACCAATTGTTTATCTTCATCTTTTAAAGATTGAAATTTGGCAATATAAAGTGCATTGTCTTTTAAAACGCTCGCCTTCGGTCGTGCACCGCCTAAACTGCCGGAAGGGTGCAATAAGCGTTGAATATCAATTTCTTGGCTTTCCCCTTTTTCTATATTCCTTGCGCTTTCCACCAATTCATTGATCAAAAACAACTGGGGGATGTTGTGATTGGGCGATAAAAACTGGTTATTTTGTTTTATTCTCAACGCGCCGATTCTAAAATAATCGCTCACGCCGATTAAATATTCGCTTTTACTCAATTCCCTTGCTTTTGCTCTTTTTTGTATTAACTCTCCCCATCTATCCGGGCAAATATCACATAGTGATGGAAAAAGATGGGGAGAAAAAAATTCTTCACCGCATAAAGGCAAAGAATCATCTAATGAAAATCCGTTTTTAAGCCAAGTATCATCATAACGAAAAGCATAACTTTCATTTCTGCCTTTTGTGAAAATTTTTAAATCCCCCACCTTGCTTTCATTACAAAAAATTTCTATTGCTTGCATTTTATTTTACCCTTGAATGGTTTCAATCAACCTCAATTCATTTTTGGAATTATCAAAAATAAAAACGGTTTTACAAAATGGGATGACTTTATTTAAATTTTCAAGGGATTGAACAAATCTTTTTTCAATTAATTTTTCATCAATAGAATGCCCGCCTTTTTGAACCCGTTGTTTTACTCTCTCTTTGGCGATTTTCACAGAGTCCACTTTCACATAATAAAGTTCAATATCGTAATTTTTCTTTTTTAATTTTTGAAAAAGCAAAAAAATACCATAACCGCAAAGCGTGGTTTCTATATTAAAATCATAACCGTTTTGAATATAAATTTCTCTTAAATTGAGGGCAATTTTGGAAGCCCTAATTTGGTCTTTTTGATTTTTCCAATCGCCAAAAGAACTGACGATTTCATCAATATTGATTCGCCTGCCAAAATCTTTTTTTTGTTCTAACGCGTTGTAATAAAGCGTGGTTTTTCCCGCGCCATTCACCCCAGCAAAAACAAAGGCTTTCATTTACCCTCCTATTTTTATGAAAAAATCCTCCACGGTCATTTCAAAATTTTTTTCAATTTACCGTGGAAAACGCACAATTTTATTTTGGGGAGGATTGAGCGCTTTGGGCGATTCTTCATTCTTTAAATCTTCCCACGCGCAAGTTTGGGCTTCAAAAGATTGCAAGGCTTTTTTGGGTTTTTCTTCCACCAAACACTGCCCTTCATCGTCTTCCTTTAAAACCACCAAGCGCGCTTCTTCGTCAATCGCGCGTTTTCCTTCCCAAAAACTGCACGTGCCGCACAAGGGCACTTCTTGGGGGACAATCAACTTTTTTTCATCCATTTTTTCAAAACTTTTAAAATAAACGCTTTTTTATTGTATGCCTTTTATGAAGCCTTGTTCCCCTTTGCAATTAGCAAAAAACGCCAAGGAAGCCTCCTTTACTGTGGCAACTTTATCCACCGCCCAAAAAAATGACGCTTTATGCCAAATGGCAGAGGCTTTTTTACAACACCAAGCAGAAATTTTAAGCGCCAATGAAAAAGATTTAAAAAACGCCCAAGGTTTAAATTCGGCATTTTTAGACCGCTTAACCCTCACACCCAAACATTTAAAGCAAATGGCAGAAGGCGTTGCCCAAATCGCACAACTCTCTGACCCCATCGGCGCGATGACGGATTTCAAAACGCAGCCTTCCGGCATTACGGTGGGGAAAATGCGCGTGCCTTTGGGGGTCTTGGCAGTGATTTACGAAGCGCGCCCCAATGTGACGGCGGATGCCGCAGCACTTTCTTTAAAATCAGGCAACGCCGTCATTTTAAAAGGCGGAAGTGAAGCGCTTTTAACGAATACCGCTATTTTTGAAGCGATTCAAAAAGCCCTCCAAAAAACAAAAATCCCCTTAAACGCCGTGCAATTGGTCGCCACCAAAGAGCGCGCTTTTTTGGATGAATTGATCACTCTGCGCCAGTGGATTGATGTCCTCATCCCCCGCGGGGGTAAGGGATTGGTCGCGCATTTGTTGGCGCACTCTTCTATTCCAATGATTCAGCATTTGGATGGCAACTGCCACATTTACGTGGAACATTCTTCTCTTGTGGAGGCGGCAACAAAAATCATTGAAAACGCCAAAACGCAGCGCTTTGGCACGTGCAACACCGTGGAAACCGTGTTGATTGAAGAAAAAGCCCTCTCCACCCATTTAATCCCCATTGCGCAAATGTTGGAAAATCACCAAGTGGAAATCCGCGCCTGCCCCCAAATTAGAGCGCTTTTGAAAAACGCCACGCCCGCCACGGAAGATGATTTTTACACCGAATTTTTAGCGCCCATTGTGGCGATGAAAGCTGTTGAAAATTTGGACGCCGCCATTGCCCACATCAACCATTATTCTTCTCGCCACACCGAAAGCATTTTGAGTAACGATTATTCAAACATCCAACGTTTTTTAAGGGAAGTGGATTCTTCTTCCGTGATGGCAAACGCTTCCACCCGCTTTGCCGATGGCTTTGAATATGGTTTGGGGGCGGAAATCGGCATTTCTACCGATAAAATCCACGCGCGCGGTCCCGTGGGCTTGGAAGGCTTAACCTCGCAAAAATGGATTGTGTTGGGTAACGGCAACATTCGCGCGTAAATTTTCCACGGTGAACCACTTATTTTTTTGAATTTTTTTCCGTCCACCGTGGAAATTCCAACAGTCATTCTGAGCGCAGCGAAGAATCTCTTCAAACAAAAGGCGTCATTCTGAGCGCAGCGAAGAATCTCTTTAAGTAAAACTGAGATTCTTCGGTCGCTTTGCTCCCTCAGAATGACGGTAAAGCAACAATCTTCACTCGCTTTGTTCCCTCAGAATGACGATGAAGCAACAAAAGAGACGTGCTAAACTGCGCTTTTTCCTTTTTAAGGTTTAAACAATGTTTGCTCAACGCTCTCTTCAACAACAAGACCCCGAACTCTGGAAAGCCATTGCGGATGAAAACGCGCGCCAAGAAGACCACTTGGAATTGATCGCCTCTGAAAATTATGTGAGCCCCGCCGTTTTGGAAGCGCAAGGCTCGCAATTAACGAATAAATACGCCGAAGGCTACCCCGGCAAACGCTATTACGGCGGCTGCGAACACGTGGATGTGGTGGAAACTTTGGCCATTGAGCGCGTCAAAAAGCTTTTTCAAGCCGAAGCCGCCAACGTGCAACCCAATTCCGGCTCGCAAGCCAATCAATCCGTTTTGATGGCGTTTGCCAAGCCCGGAGACACCATTTTGGGAATGAATTTGTCCGAAGGCGGGCATTTGACCCACGGGATGGCGCTGAATTTAAGCGGAAAATGGTTTAACGCCGTGGCTTACGGCTTAAACGAAAAAGAAGAAATTGATTACCCCCAAATGGAAGCCTTGGCAAAACAACACCGCCCCCGCGTGATTGTGGCGGGCGCTTCCGCTTATTCCTTGAAAATTGATTGGGAGCGGTTTAGCCAAATTGCCAAAGCCGTGGGCGCGATTTTTTGGGTGGATATGGCGCATTACGCCGGGTTAATCGCCGCTGGGCTTTACCCCAACCCCGTGCCTTTTGCGGATGTGGTCACCTCCACCACGCACAAAACGTTAAGAGGTCCGCGCGGGGGCATTGTGTTGATGAAAAAAGAATTTGAAAAAGCCATCAATTCCGCTATTTTTCCGGGTTTGCAGGGTGGACCTTTGATGCACGTTATCGCTGGTAAAGCCGCCGCCTTTAAAGAAGCCTTAGAGCCTTCTTTTAAAACTTACCAAGAACAGGTTTTGAAAAATGCGAAGACAATGGCAGAAACCTTAACCCAACGGGGATTGCGCATTGTTTCCGGCAGAACGGAAAGTCACGTTTTTTTGGTGGATTTAAGAAGCAAACAGTTAACCGGAAAAGAAGCTGAAATTTTGTTGGGGAGCGCCCACATCACCATCAACAAAAACGGCATTCCCAATGACCCGGAAAAACCCACGGTGACTTCCGGCATTCGAATCGGCTCACCCGCAATGACTACGCGAGGCTTTAAAGAAGAAGAATCCCAAACCATTGCCCATTTGATTGCAGATGTGTTGGATTCCCCCCAAAATGAAGCCGTGCTCAGTAGCGTTCGCGAAAAAATCAAAGCCTTGTGTCAGCGTTTTCCGGTTTATGGAGGGTAAAAAATGTTTTGTCCTTTTTGTCGTTCTGTGCGCTTAAAGGTCAACGATACGCGCACCAATGAAGAAACCGGAATCATCCGCAGAAGGCGGCAGTGTTTGGACTGCAAAGGGCGCTTCACCACCTTGGAAGCGCTTGAAGTCTTGCCTTTGCCGATGGTGGTCAAAAACAACGGCGTGCGCGTTGAATTTTCTCGGGAAAAATTGGAGCGCAGCATTCAATTGGCGTTGAAAAAACGCCCCGTTTCCACCGAAATGGTGGATAAAATGCTGCACCGCATTATTCAAAAAGCAATGGAAACGCGCGCACGCGAAATTCCCTCCAAAGCCATTGGGGATTGGGTCATTGAAGAATTGCGCGCCATTGACCCGGTGGCTTATGTGCGCTACGCCTCGGTTTATTGGGATTTCAAAACCTTGGATAATTTCACCGAAACCATTTTGCGGTTTTAAATGAACCTCCCTCTTTTGATGAATCGCGCCTTAACCTTGGCAAGGCGCGGACTTTATTCCACCGACCCCAACCCGCGCGTGGGGTGCGTGTTGGTCAAAAATAATAAAATCATCGGGGAAGGCTTTCACCACCAAGCGGGCAAAGCGCACGCGGAAATCAACGCTTTAAACAATGCAACCGAATCCCCCGAAGGCGCGGATGTATTCGTTAACTTAGAACCCTGCGCGCATTTTGGAAGAACCCCACCGTGCGCAGAAGCGTTAATCAAAGCCAAAGTAAAGCGCGTTTTTATCGCTACACGAGACCCCAACCCGTTGGTGCAAGGAAAAGGCATTCAAATTTTAAACCAAGCGAGTATTGAAACCGTTTTGGGCATTGGCGAAGACAAAGCGAGGCAAATAAACCTTGGTTTTTTTAAGCGTTTTGAAGAAGGACGCGCCTTCATTCGCTTAAAAGCCGCGTGCAGTTTGGATGGCAAAACTGCCCTTTTAAACCGCCAAAGCCAGTGGATTACGGGCGCAGAATCACGTAAAAAAGGGATGCTTTTGCGCGCGCGCGCTTCTGCCATTTTAACGGGCGTGGGCACAGTGTTGAGCGACAACCCGCAAATGAATGTGCGCCTTAAAAACGCACGCCAACCTTTTAATATTATTTTGGATTCCCAATTTCAAACGCCTCTCAACGCCCAGATTTTAAAAAACGAAAAAGTGGTGATTGTGGGGGATATTCCACCCAATGAAACGGTTTTTAAACGCCAAGAGCAATTGAAAAACCAAGCCCAGATTGTGGAATTTCCCACGCGCCATTTGAATGAATTGATTCCTTTTTTAACGCAAAAATTTTCTTTAAACGAAATTCATTTGGAAGCCGGCGCCACCTTAAACGGCGCGTTTTTAAATGCGAATTTAATTGATGAAATCCAGCTTTTCATCGCGCCTGTGGTTTTGGGTAATGATGCCTTCTCTCTTTTTAATTTGCCCCAACTTTTAAATTTAAACGAGAAAAAAAGCTTTACCCTTTCGCAAATTCGGAAAATGGGAAGTGATGCGTGGCTCACCTTACACCCTTCAACACCCAACTTCCACGGTCAAGTTTGATTTTTTTTGAAAATTTTAAAGTGTTCACCGTGGAAAAAACCGTGGCAAACCGCCCGACTTTACGGCACAATAAAGCACACTGTGTTTTGATTTTATTGGATTTTTATGCTTGACCACGAAGGCTTTCGCCCAAATGTCGGCATCATTCTCTGCAACACCAAAAATGAAGTTTTCTGGGGCAAACGCGTTCGTGAGCACACGTGGCAATTTCCGCAAGGGGGAATCCAAAAAGGGGAATCGCCCAAGGATGCGATGTATCGCGAATTGAACGAAGAATTGGGCTTGCAACCGGAAAACGTGCTCATCTTAGGCAGAACCAAAAGTTGGTTGCGCTATGAAGTGCCCAAAAGTTGGGTGCGCAGAGATTGGCGACATTTTTTCAAGGGACAAAAACAAATTTGGTTTTTGTTGCGCTTACTGGGACCGGATACTTTAATCAACTTGCGCGCAAGCGCCAAACCGGAATTTGACGCGTGGCGCTGGAATTATTATTGGGTGCCCTTGGATTCCGTGGTGGAATTTAAACGCCAAGTCTATGAAAGCGCGCTTTTGGAATTGGTGCAGCGTTTAACACGCGATGCCAAAAGTTGCCAAGCACGGCTTTTGGCGCGCAGCGTGTTTACTTCCCCTTTACGCTACGATTTGGCAATTTTAAACCGCAGACTTTCTCAACTTTCTCAAACGGCGCACACCTTGTTGCCCCCAGATTTACATTCCCCCAGCGCGCCCTTTGCGTGATTTTCCACGGTCTACTTGAAAAAAATTTTAAAAAAAATGAACAGCAATCGTTTTAAGGACCACATTGATTATTTGGGTCAATTGTTGGATTCCATCATTGAAAAACACGAAGATGAAGCCGTTTTAACCCACATTCGCCAAATTTTAACGGCCACCACCCAAAACGATTCCGCAGCCCTGAACGCTTATTTACAAAAATTGCCGCGCGATGAAGCTTTGAAAGTCATCCGCGGATTTAGCTTTTTCCTGCAACTTTCCAACATTGCCGAAGACGAACACCACATCCGCCGCCGCCGCGCGCACGCTTTGAAAAACAGTCCCGCGCGGGAAGGCTCCATAGAACACGCTTTAAAGGAAATTCACCGCTTGGGCGTGTTGAGCGAAGATTTTAAAAATTTATTAAAACACACCGAGGTCGTGCCCGTTTTAACCGCGCACCCCACAGAAGTGCAGCGCCAAAGTCTATTAAAACACCACCGGGATATTGAATCTTTATTGGTGAAGCGCGCCCAATCCACCCTCACCCCAGAAGAATTGGAAGAAAACGAAGCGGCGATTAAGCGCGCCATTCTCACCTTGTGGTATTCCCGAATGCTGCGCCCTTCGCGCTTGGCGGTGGTGGATGAAATCAACAACGGCATACACGTTTTCAAAGACACCTTAAAGTTAGCCATTCCCAAACTGTATCAGCAATTTTCTCGCGCCTTAGCACAAAACGGCTTAAAACAACACGATTTGCCCAATGTATTGACCGTGGGTTCGTGGATTGGGGGCGACAGAGACGGTAACCCCTTTGTGAATGCCGAGCTTTTAAAAACGGCGCTTTCTATGCAAGCCGATGCCGTTTTGGAATTCTATTTAAAAGAAGTGCAAACCTTGTTTGTGGAATTGCCTTTGTCGGAATTATTGTTTCCCTCTTCCAAAGCCCTTTTAAAATTGGCGGCGCAAACGCCGGAGATTTCCCCGCACCGCGCCGATGAACCTTACCGCAAAGCCTTGATTTGGATTGCGGGAAGGCTAAACGCCACGCGCAAAAAATTGGTTGCGAGTGCCCCCCACGAAGAAAGCACCGCAGAATGGCCTTTCCCCCTTATCCACCACGCACCCCCTTACGCCCAAAGCCTTGAATTTTTGGAAGATTTAAATTTATTGACCGATGCCTTGGAAGAAGGGGATTGCCACGATTTGGCCAAAGGACGCCTTGCCACCTTAACGCGCGCGGTGCAGGTGTTTGGCTTTCACTTAGCGAGCATTGATTTGCGCCAAAATGCCGAGGTGCACCGCGTTTGCGTTGCAGAATTATTAAAAGAAGCCGGCATTTGTTTGGATTATGAAAAATTAAACTTAAACGAGCAACAAAGCCTCCTTTTAAAGGAATTACAAAGCCCGCGCCCGGTTTATTCCCCGTGGATCAACTATTCCGAGCCTTTAAAAAAAGAATTGGCAATTTTTTTTGCGTTAAAAGAATTAAGAAACACTTACGGCGAGCGCGCCCTCTTGCGCAGCATTATTTCTATGACGCAATCGGTGGTGAATTTATTGGAAGTGGCGTTTTTGTTTAAGGAATCCGGCTTGTGGCACAACCACGCCCCGCTTTTGGAAATTGTGCCCCTTTTTGAAACCATCACGGATTTGCGAAAAAGCGCCAAGATTATGGAAGCCTTTTTCGCTCTTCCCTTTTGCCGCAATTGGTTGAAAACGCACCACGACACCCAAGAAGTGATGTTGGGCTATTCCGACAGCAACAAAGACGGCGGATTTTTAACCTCCGGATGGGAACTCTACCAAGCACAAATGCGTTTAGCCCAAAGCTTCCACAAACACGGTGTGC
>QLIP01021346.1_pt1 | contig 36307 bp, 30 predicted proteins | sample 1769771 | NCBI WGS metagenome assembly QLIP01 (sample SAMN09428762, study PRJNA476227) | Gut metagenome, whole genome shotgun sequencing project. | isolation source: cecum | host: Rhizomys sinensis | place: China: Jinsha town of Minqing, Fujian Province | collected 2013-09-23 | reverse complement strand
TCATCGCAAAGTTCGCAAAAATCCCCGACATACGCAACTCTTTAACCATATTTTTTGGCGTATAGGTCAAAATGGGTGCTGAAATCGCTGGGTACGCTACTAATTATATAAGCGTTAGAGCGGGAGGGGGATGAGGAGGGGAGAGAGGCGGAGGCGGAGGGTGGCGGGGGGGAGAGGGGAGTTGTTGGTCATTAGGGCGAGGACTTGGGTGGGGCGTTGTGTGGTGGGGTCGAGGCGGTAGCCGCAGTAGCAGACGATGCCGGTCATGGAGCCTGATTTGAGAATGAATTCTTCGCGGTTGGGGTTGCCCCACATGAAAGAGCGGACGGTGCCTTCGCGACCTACACGTGCAAAGGCGCCCACGAAGTCGGGATTATCGGCCATGGCGCGGAGCACGTCGACGAGGAGTCGGGGCGAGATGGCGTTGTGGCGCGAGAGTCCTGAGCCGTCGGCTATGCGCACCCCTGTGAGGTCCACGCCCAGCGAGCGGAGTATGCGGCGCTCTTCCTGAATGGCTTGGGCGCGAGTGCCGCCAGGGGCTAATAGACGCAGTATGGCCTCAGCCATTTGATTGTCGGAGCGCACCATGAGCGAGCGCACCACTTCGCGCAAGGGGGGCGACTGATGGGTGAGCAGCGTGGTGGCAACACCCGACTTTGGCACTACCGTCTCGCCCTGCGCATGGAGTGCGCGGCTCAACGCACCCACTAAGGCGGCGGGCGGATTGGGCATGGAGCAGGAGAAATAGGTTGGTTTGGCGGAGTTGTGGCTGCCTATGATGCTTAGGGTGTCGGAGCCTTCGGTGCGGCTAAATTGCAGTGGACCGGCAGTGTGACTCCAGTGAGCCACGGCGGCACCAGCGGGCGACACACGTAGCGACGGCACCTCTACACTGCACACATTGTCGCGCCAGTTGAGGCGATAAAATCCTGCGCCGTCGGTGCAGGAGATATCCTCCAGTTCCCAGGTGGGCACTGCGCCCTGATTGGGCCAGGCGGGGGCCGCTATTACGCGTCCGCGCACGGAGCGAATACCCAGCGCCTCGGCGGCTTGAGTCACCTCGCTGACGAAGTTGGGCTGCTGCTGACTGAATGCGCGGCTATCCAGCGTAGGGTCGCCCGAACCAGTGATCACCATGTTGCCATGCAGCACGCCGTCGATAATCTCGCCCTGCGCTGTGACGGTGGTGACCCAGCGATAGTCGCCGCCGCGAGCGTGGAGCACTGCGGCCGACGTAACGGTTTTCATCACCGACGCGGGAGTGAGCAGCAAGCGTGACTGATAGTCCACCGAATCGCCGCGGCCCGGAGTTAGTGGAGCCACCAGCATGGCCAACGAAGTGCCCTCACCAAGCAGCAAGGGGGAGCTGCCAAAGGCAACTACCCCAAATACTGAAATCAGAAGGCTCAGAGCCAGATGACGTAGCCTCATAGCAGGCTAACAGAACGTTTTACGAAGGCGTCCAGTTCCTTGCCCTTGAGCAGATTGCTGGCCAAGAGGGCGAGGTCGATGAGCTGACGCACCAGCGGCTGCGAGGCAGCATATCCACTGGCTGCCTGCGAGATAGCCTCGCGCTCGGTGTCCATGGTTTTTTCCAGGTCCTTGGCGGTTTGCTCCTGCTCGGCAGTGGGCTTGTGGTCCTTCACCTCGGCCTGATTGGCCTTGAGGGCGGCATCGGCACCAGTGAGAGCGGTGAAATGGTCGTTGACCTCCGTGCCTATGGCCTTGAGTGCGTCCTCCTTGATGCGCTGCACGAGTGGGTGCTGAGTGTTGATCACCAGGGTGTAGCTGTCGGGCAGTTCGCCATAGAAGTTCATGCCCGGCTGCATGGCGGCCATCTCCTTCATGCGGCGCATAAACTCGTTTTGAGTGATGGTGGCAGCCATGTCGGAATTGGCCAGGCTCTCAAACTGCACCATGATTTCGGCCTTCTCCACGGCGGGAATTTGTGAGCGGAACATAGCGGTGAGCATCTCCACCTCGCTTGGTTGCAGACCATTATTGGCCGAGTCCTCCTTGGCAATGAGGCGGTCGACGATATCGGAGTCGACGCGCACGAAGCGTGAGCCTTGGAGCTTCTGCTCGAGCATCGACACGAAGTGGTTGTCCAGTTGGCCGTCCATCACCAGCACATTGTAGCCGCGTTCGGTGGCCGCGTTGATGTAGGCATACTGTGCGGTAGGGTCGGTGGTGTAGAGGTATACGATTTGCTTTTGCTTGTCGGTTTGGGTGGGTTCGATGAGCGTTTTATACTCCTCGAGGGTGTAGAAATGGCCCTCGGTGTCCTTGAGCAGCGCAAACTTCATGGCAGCCTCGGCAAACTTCTCGTCGGTGAGCATACCATACTCAATGAAGATTTTGATGTCGTCCCATTTAGCCTCGAAGTCCTTGCGGTCGGCCTTGAAGATTTCCTCCAGGCGAGCAGAGACCTTCTTGGTGATATAGCCCGAAATCTTCTTCACGGCAGAGTCGCTTTGCAGGTAGGAGCGCGACACGTTGAGAGGAATGTCGGGCGAGTCGATTACGCCCTGAAGGAGCATCATGAACTCAGGCACAACGCCCTCCACGGAGTCGGTGACGAACACCTGATTGCTGTAGAGCTGGATGCGGTTTTTGGTCATCTCAAAATTGTTGCGAATTTTTGGGAAATAGAGGATGCCAGTGAGTGTGAATGGGTAGTCCACGTTGAGGTGAATCCAGAAGAGAGGATCGTCCTGACCGGGGTAGAGTTCGTGGTAGAACTTCAGATAGTCCTCGTCGGTGAGTTCGGAGGGCTTTTTGGTCCAGGCAGGCTCCAGCGCGTTGATTACCTGGCCGTCGGTTTCGACTGGCACGGGGAGGAAGCGGCAATACTTGCGCAGAAGGGTGTTGATGCGTGCCTGCTCCAAGAACTCAGCTGAATCATCGTCGATGTAGAGGGTGATTTCGGTGCCGCGAGTTGACTTATCGCACGGCTCCATAGAGTAGGCGGGCGAACCGTCGCACTCCCACTTCACGCCCTCGGCGCCTTCCTTGTAGCTCAGCGAACGGATTTCCACCTTCTTGGCCACCATGAAAGCTGAGTAGAAACCGAGGCCAAAGTGGCCGATGATGCCGTTGGCAGTGTCCTTGTATTTATTGACGAACTCCTCGGCACCCGAGAAGGCGATTTGGTTGATGTATTTATCCACGTCGTCGGCGGTCATGCCTATGCCCGAGTCGGTGATGGTGAGGGTCTTTGCCTCCTTGTTGACGGTGACTACCACTTTCAGGTCGCCTAATTCGCCCTTGAACTCACCAAAGGAGGCCAGGGTGCGGAGTTTTTGGGTGGCATCGATGGCGTTGCTCACCAGTTCGCGGAGGAAAATTTCGTGGTCGCTATAAAGAAACTTTTTGATTACCGGGAAAATGTTTTCGGTGGTGACACCGATATTGCCCGAGCGTTGATTTTGGTCCATATTTAATTCGAGTTGGTTGTTGCAGTTATACATAACAAACACTGTACCACGCGCAAAAGTTCGTCAGCGACTGACAATTTGGCAGGATTGTGCCAGTTGGGCAAAGTCGCGGGCATTGAACCCAGCTGCCGCAAGCGACTCGGCGCGATTGAGGTCGTTGAGAAACAGGTGCTTGCGCGGCGCACGATAGAGTGGTGAGGTGAGCGCCAGACTCTCAGGGAGCGCCCCAGTGCGTATGCCCGCCAAGGAGACCAAAGTGGGGGCAAAACTGCGCGACGAACTGACCGCAGCCTTGCGGTTGGCCTCCGCAGCCGATTGCAACTCAGGCGCCAAGCGTTGCAACTGAGGATTGATGTGCACCAGGAGCGGCACATGGAGCTGCTGATAGGAGGTGGACGGCGAAGCGTGGAGGAAACGGCCGCGTTCATCGTCGAAGATATCCTCGCCATGGTCGGAGGTGAAAATCAGCGCCCCAGGTATGCCTAACTGGTCGAGTCGCGCCATGAGATGATGCAGCACGAGGTCGGTTTGGCGAATGGAATTATCATAGGCATTGATTAATCGTCCGCGAGTAGCACGCGAGGGTTTGGCGGCCAAGTCGGGCAAGAAGTAGGCGCGCTGACGGTCGTAGCGGTCGGCATAATTGAAGTGTGAGCCATAGAGATGCACCACAATCAGCTGTTTGCCCCCGCGCTGCAAAAGTCCGTCAACCACCGGCAAGCAATCCTCATCATGGAGCTGCGCAATCTGCTTGGGGGCCTTGCCATCGTGCAGAAACACCACCGAATCGGCCTCCTGCCCGAAGAAATCGATGTAGCTGCCGTTGCGCCCCTGCATCGACACGTAGGACGTGTGGAACCCCGCCTCCTTGAAAGCCGTGATTACCGACTTCATGCTATTAATGGAGTCAGCAAAGGTCTCGGCAGTGACTGGCGACAGCAGCATGGGCACCGCCTTGTGGGTAGTGTTGCTCTCCGACATCGCATGCGGGAACGCCACCAGCTCGTTGGCCGACAATTGCGCCATGCGGGGCGACGTAAAACGCGGATAATCATACACTTGCCAATTGTCGGCTCGGGAAGTTTCGCCTATCACAGCAATATACACCTCTGGAGTTGAGGGCGAGCGCATAGAGCTGGCATAGTAGCGATAATGGGCCGACTCCTCGGGGTAAGTGTGCAGATCGTATACTCGCCCTACGGCCGACGCTAAGTTGCTCACGACATTCACCGGATAGAGGTCCTCATCCACCCGATAATGTGGCAACTCCGCATTGGCCAAACTCAGGCAAATAGCCCCAGCCACCGACAGCGTCACGCCAAACAGGCAAGCATCTTGACGCATACGCGGCGGCGCTGTCATTCCCTTGACCATCAACACTATAGCCGCGGCGATAGCCGGCAGATAAATCCCCACAGCCAACAGGATAGATGGCAGGATATTACCCAACAGCTCGCCAGCCTCGGCTGGGTTAGTAGTGACCACATTGAGAAACATATCCACCCCAATTATCGACCCATCGCCATAGAGGAATAGCAGCACGATTTGAAACGCCGCCAAAGCCATCAGCGGCAGCAAACACAAAGCGCGGAGTCCGGTGCGCGATCCAGAGCCAAGTAGACAAGTAAGGATACCCGTGGGGAGCAACACTTGCGCCAGCGCCGCCCACAGCGGCATATGTCCCAACACCGCCAGGCCCACAGCCGGCACCGCCAACAGCAACGGCAGCCCCCAAATGAGCACCGCCGCCCAATCCAATCGTCTAATCGCTCTCAAAAACAAACTAATCATACCCCTACAACACCTCCCCCCCTCCAAAGGTTCACCTCCCCCTACGGCCCATGGACACTGGATAGGGTCTACGGCATAGGGGGAGGTGAGCTATAGATATTCTGCTACTGTTTGATGGCTAAGCCAACATACTCACCGCAGTTGTTACGGCCATTATAGAACAGCAGCTGCTTGCCTTTCCAAGTGATCACAGTCGGCTTATATACTGCCTCAGAGTCCCAACTATCGCGGGAGGGGGATAAGAGCAGATTGTTTTGTGGGCGAGTCCAAGTTATACCATCTTTACTGGTGGCATAGCAGATGCGCGCAAGGTCAATATTCTGGTAGCCGATATAATACATCGTATAGCCAGAGGCGTCTTTTATTACTTGGCAACCTCCGAGGCGATTTTGCTCCCATGTTGCGTCACCTTCCTCGAGCACGGGTCGCTTGCGCTTAGTCCAATTTATCCCATCAGCACTTTCGGCATAGCAGATCACATTCGGCTCATACGTTTCGCCTGCACTATACCACATTTTAAAGATATTTGCATCATCGTCAAAGATAACACACGGGTTCATCACGGTTTCTCCCTCAAAACTCAATTCTGGTTTTAGGATAGGCTTTTGTGATACTTTTGTGAATGATTTGCCGTCGTCACTAACAGCAAGTCCGATGCGTCCGAGGTACTTGTTAGCACAGTCTTGGCCAGTGTAATACAAAAAGTATTTGTCGTTGTGATGAATTAGGCCGCCGCGATTGACAATCGACTCCCACGAGTCAGCGTTACCAGTCAGCAGTGTTTGGGGATTTTCCCAGTGGATGCCATCAATGGATTTCACCAAGATAAGTGAGCCATTTTTGCGGTCGGACACTAACATATTTATCGAATCATTTTCGATAAAGCAATATGGGTCAAACATGGTATTTTCTCCCTGACCAAAGACTGGAGCATTTCCATACTTCTTCCATCCGTTATTTTCGGCAGGGAACTGATCCTTTCTGTACTCCTGTACCATATGGCGTAGGCGAGGCGTAAGATGCTTTGCGCCAAACCCGATTGCCGCGATGGCGACAAGCGTGAATAGTAAATGTTTTTTTGAAATTTTCATTTTCTGCGGTAAATATAGTAGTTCTCTTCTTGATATTTGAACTCATACATACGGTCAACATTTTTTAGAGCCTTCATCTGGTGGGCGGGTTTTGACGAGATTATCCAAATAGGATTTGCTTTATTGAAACTCTCCTGAATGGCTTGTTTTGTCTCTGCATCAACGTCGTATAACACGTCTTGAAGAAATGTATATTTCCCGACAGGTAAGATTCGATGATGTAACAACTCACCAAGGTAACCAAAATCATTACCTCCATATACATAGATTGAATCTTGTTCATGTTGAGGTATACGGGAGATTATATCCCGATTACAATCATTATCTGTAAAGTTCCACGTCCACACAGGTTTAGGCCAAACCAATGCAACATATTTATGGCGATAGACTTCGATAGTTGCAATAGGCGACAATAGAACCAAACTGAGCAGAAGCGGTAGAATGGCTTTCGTTCCGCTACACGTCAGAATGCACAATGCTGCTAATGGCATCACCATTAAGAAATAGTGTTCAAAACCTGCACTAAAAAGAAACATATAGAACGCCAGCAGGCTCATTGCAGTCATCATCGGGAACATTCGTGTGTTATGCGTCCTATCGTACCTCCAACTTGTAACGGGCAGTATAAGACATTGAATAAGTTGCAGTACGATCAACGGACGTATAACGGTAGTGCTGAAATGAGGGTTCGATTTGTAGTGCAGATTAAACGTCAAGTTGCAGTATATCATATCGGATAAGGCATCGTTGATATAGAAATATACCACAAACGGCAAAATAGTGGCTATCATGCCAATCAGGAAGTAACCAATGCACGCAAATAATTCCTTGTATGCTTTATTTGATAGGAGGACGATAGCCAACCCAATGACTATGCCACAAATTGTGCAGTTGTCATTGATGCGAATCATGGCTGTTGCACCGAAACAGAGACCGCATAATAATGCTAATTTCGGTGTTGAAGAGTATCTGCCCTTGAGATACTTAATGGCGAGCAACAGAGGCAGAATTTGATAGGGCAAGCTCCATTCCTCCACCGTGTCACCACTACCGATTAACACAGCGAACAGATTTATTCCTACAAAGAGACTTAGCAGATTAAGCCAGGTTTTGGCGCCCAGTTCCTTCCCACAACGATACAGTAATTCAAAGATTGCCACTGCATTCAACGTTTCGAGGAGTAACAACCCAACTTTTCCATCGCTAATGGAGAAGGCGAGTAGTTGAATGATGTAATGGAGAGGGCCCTTATGATCAAAGAAATTATGGTATGGGATATAACCTTCGCGCCATGCTACGCCCATCAGTTTGAATACTGTGACATCATAACCAATGTAATGATGAAATGGGAATAGACTCTGGCCAAACAGCACAAGGATTAAAAAAGCGAGCGCAGCAAGGAGGATAAGTCGTGCTGCGGTTGCTTTGGGTTTGTATGATAGCAAGTCGATGTTCATTAACGTATGCTCTGGTTGATTAGACGGAGGTCTTTCAGCGATTTCAATCCGATTTTGAAGATGCGCTTCAGATTGATTGAGTTAACGCCGCCTTGACGTGGACGGAAAGTAATCGGTGTCCAGCGTGTGGCCATTTTTCGTTTTACTGCAATTGCAGACATAGCCACGTTGGACAGGAAGAAGTCGTTGGGTATTACGTTGATAATCGGCAGCATCTCTGCAACTTTAATCAACCTGAACGGCGTGTTGGCGTCAGTAACACCCACACCGAACGTCAATCCGACTACGAGCTTCAGCACCTTGGTTACGACAATGCGACTGAAGCCATCTTCGCGGGCATTGCGGTGGCCCACTTGGAGGGCATATTTTTGGCGATGGTTCCACATATCCCAAAATTCATCGGGATTTGTTTGCCCATCACTATCCGTTTGAAACACATAGTCAGCACCCTGCTCAATTGCGTAGTTATAGAGAAACATCAGAGTAGCTCCGTGGCCAGAATTGGCCTTATTCAACGGGTTGAAGTGGGGGTATGACTCTTTCAACTCCGTCATCTTCTTGAAGGTGTTGTCCTTCGAGCCATCGTTTGCAATAACGAGGCTTGCATCGACTCCTTGCTGGCACAGCGCATCCACTACGGCATGCCACTGTTTTACCACGGCTTCAATATTTGCCTCCTCATTATAGGCAGGCATCACAAAGAAAATCTTCTCCATATTATCGCGAAAAGGATAAGCGCTTGTTGAATGTTATTTTTTTATTTAGCACGAATTGCACCAGCGAGACAACAGCAATTGTCATCAGCTTGGCTATTTGCTCATTATAGCCCATTACGGTCACCAGCAGATATATGAGCGCAGAGCTTATGGCGAGTCCAATAAGACCCACGGTTAAGAATGACGCGAAGCGTTGGCGTGTCTTGTCCTTCACCTTGAAGTTAAACTGGCGATTGAGAATAAAACTGGTGACTATACCGCACAGCACACCGATAGTATTGCAGAGCAATAGGTACTCACCGTTGAATAAACTCAACAATGTGGAGTATACCCCGAAATCAAGTGAAGCGCACGACGCGCCGATTATACCGTAAAGAAAAAGCTCCTTATATTTTTTGATCATAAAATTACATCGAGAGTGTTGTATGCAGCAAATCCAGCCCTCTGGAGATGAAGGCCACACTTTGTGGATGGATATCTTACTGTATTGTGTATAATGTGGGTATCTTGCATAGCTGTGGGCATCTTGCATAGGATAGTGCAAAGTTACGAAAAAAATCACCCAACTCCTAATCTTTAACAAATTTTAACGATTTTAGAGGGGGTATAGGAAACGCGGCTGGGTCCGGAGACTCAGCCGCGTGGGTGATGCGGGAGGGGGATTATTCGCCGGCTTCGAGCTTTTGCTTGAGAGCTGCGAGGGCTTCGAGGTCGCCGAGAGTGGTCTTTTCGGGAGCGGGAAGCACGTTGGTTTCTTCTTGGCGAGGAGCGCGGGTGGCACGTTGTTTGCGTTCAGCCTTGCGTTCAGCCTTGGAGTCGTCTTCGTGAGTACGGCTGTGAGAAACGATGATGCGACGGTTGTCCTTGTTGAATTCAATCACCTTGAATTCGATGGTTTCGCCGGCTTGAGCGGTGGTACCGTCGGCCTTCACGAGGTGACGGGGGGTGGCGAAGCCTTCGATGCCTTCGGCGAGGGATACAACAGCGCCCTTTTCGAGGAGTTCGGTGATGGTGCCGGAGTGAACGGTGCCAACAGCGTAGTCAGCTTCGATGGCGTTCCAGGGGTTTTCTTCGAGTTGCTTGTGGCCGAGGGAAAGGCGACGGTTTTCTTTGTCGATTTCGAGCACTTGCACTTCGATGGGTTCACCAACCTTGGTGAATTCGCTGGGGTGCTTGATTTTCTTGGTCCAAGAGAGGTCGGAGATGTGGATGAGGCCGTCAACGCCTTCTTCGAGTTCTACGAATACGCCGAAGTTGGTGAAGTTACGCACTTTGGCGTTGTGGCGAGAGCCCACGGGGAAGCGGGTTTCGATTTCAGCCCAGGGATCGTCCTTGAGTTGCTTGAGGCCGAGCGACATCTTGCGGTCTTCGCGGTCAAGGGTGAGGATAACGGCTTCGATTTCGTCGCCCACTTTGAGGAAGTCTTGGGCGGAGCGGAGGTGTTGGCTCCAGCTCATTTCGCTGACGTGGATGAGGCCTTCTACGCCGTGAGCCACTTCAACGAATGCGCCGTAGTCGGCCATAACCACGATTTTGCCGGTAACCTTGTCACCAACTTTGAGGTTGGGGTCGAGGGCGTCCCAGGGGTGGGGTTGGAGTTGCTTGAGGCCGAGGGCGATACGCTTCTTTTCGTCGTCGAAGTCGAGGATAACGACGTTGAGGGTTTGGAAGGGTTCAACCACTTCGGAGGGGTGAGTTACGCGGCCCCAGGAGAGGTCGGTGATGTGGATGAGGCCGTCTACGCCGCCCAGGTCGATGAATACGCCGTAGGGGGTGATGTTCTTGACTTGGCCTTCGAGCACTTGACCCTTTTCGAGCTTGGCGATGATTTCTTTCTTTTGGGCTTCGAGTTCGGCTTCGATGAGCACTTTGTGAGAAACCACCACGTTACGGTATTCTTGGTTGATTTTAACAACCTTGAATTCCATGGTTTTGCCTACGAATACGTCGTAGTCGCGGATGGGCTTAACGTCGATTTGCGAGCCGGGGAGGAATGCTTCGAGGCCGAATACGTCAACGATCATGCCGCCTTTGGTGCGACACTTAACGAAGCCCTTGATGATTTCGTCGCTTTCCATAGCCTGGTTAACGCGGTCCCAAGCGCGAGCTGCGCGGGCTTTGCGGTGGCTGAGGATGAGCTGACCTTTTTTGTCTTCTTGGTTTTCGATGAACACTTCCACTTGGTCGCCGACTTTGATTTCGGGGTTGTAGCGGAATTCGCTCATGGGGATGATGCCGTCGCTCTTGTAGCCGATGTTAACCACTGCTTCGCGCTTGTTGAGGGCGATGATGGTACCTTCGATTACTTGTTGATCCTTAACCTGACCGAGCGACTGGTCGTAGGTCTTGGTGAGTTCCTCACGCGACTTGTCGGCGTTGGAAGTGCCGTTTTCGTAGGCATCCCAGTCGAAATCGGCGATCGGAGAGTTGTTAAATTGGTTTGACATAAAGTTAGTTAATGAATGTTTGTGCATAATTGCGGGTGCAAAGATACGAAATATTCTGCGATTTTGCAAATTTTTTATGATAGTTTTTCAAAAGTTAAGTAAATGCGTTGTGAATGTCGGGAAATTTGCGTAATTTTGTGGGCATGAAACCAGTGTTTTTGATTGGATATATGGGGTGCGGCAAGTCTACGCTTGGTCGCGCCTTGGCTGTTGCCACCGGGGTTGAGTTTATCGACTTGGACCATTATATCGAGGGTCGTTTTCATGCCACGATAGCCGAGCTGTTTGCTCAGCGCGGCGAGGCGGGTTTCCGCCAGCTGGAGTCGGCCATGCTCGATGAGGTGTGCGGCTTTGAGGACGTGGTGATTGCCTGCGGAGGCGGCACTCCCTGCTTCTTCGACAATATGGAGCGGATGAACGCTTGCGGGGTGACGGTGTGGCTCACCACCCCGATTTCGCGCCTCTATGAGCGCCTACAACGCAACCGCTCGAAGCGTCCTATCCTGGCCAATAAGAGCGACGAGGAGCTGATGGCGTTCATTCAGGAGGCCTTGCGCGCTCGCGAGCCTTATTATAGCAAGGCGCAGCATCAGTTTTGCGCCACCCTGCTGGAGGATAAGAGCCAAATCACAATCACTGCTGGGCAGTTTGCTCGCCAGTTTAAATTACCGCTGAACCATGCCAACTGAAATTATACCTCTGGAACAACCGTTGAAGATAGCCACCGACTGCCGCAAGGTGAGTCTTGGCATCCTTGGCTCACTGCATTGCGGCGACCGCCGTGTGGCACTCACCCCCGAAGGCGCAGCTCAACTGTGTGAGCAGGGCGTGAGTGTGCGCATTGAAGAGGGCGCTGGAGCCTCCATTCACTACTCCGACGAGGCCTATCGGCGCGCCGGCGCGGAAGTGACTTCGCGCAGCCGCACGCTGGAGAGCGACTTGGTGGTGTGCACCTCGCTGCCCACAGCCGAGGAGTGTCGCCGTTTGCGCCCAGGGAGCCTGTTAGTGACTCTCAGCAAACGATTGTTTGCCTCCTCGGCCGAAACGGCGCGTGCACTGCTTACTTCGCACGCCAACGTCATAGCCGCCGACCTGATTGTAGACGGTCATCACCACCCCGTGGCCGACATTCTGCATGAGATAGATGGCTGCGCTTCGATGTCGATAGCCTCGGCCATGCTTTCCGACCCCGTGGGGGGCAAAGGTATTCTGCTGGGCGGAGTGACGGGCATTGTGCCCTGTGAGGTGACGGTGATAGGCTCGGGCATGGGCGCCATAGCAGCAGCACATAACGCGCTGGGCTGCGGGGCCACAGTGAGGATGTTCGACAACGACCTCTACTCGCTGCGCAATGCTGGACGCGTGCTTGACCATCGCATCATTGCCTCCTCGCTCCACCCCAAGGTGCTTACCTCGGCACTGAAATCGGCCGACATTGTGGTGGTTACCCCCACCTCCACGCCATATTGTGCGGGCATTGACGCGCTGGCCGCCATGAAAAGCCGCGCCTTGGTGTTCGACCTCACGTCCCAACCGGGAGTGGCCTTTGCGGGGCTGCCGCTGGTTGACCTCGTGTTGGAGTCGCCCACGGTGTTTGGCGGCGCTTGCTACTGCAATGTTGGCGGTCGAGTGCCACGCACTGCTGCCATGGCGCTGAGCAACCTCCTCACGGGCTTTTACCCCCTGCTGGCCGAAGCGCAAGCCTCGCCCGTCACCACTCCCGCGCCTATCCGCTCGGGGCTGACCATGCTGTGTGGCCGCTGCCTCAACGCGGAGCTGGCTGCGATGCTCGGCACGCCTTTGTTTGACCTTAATTTGCTCGGCAACTGATGCGCAGGAAGTTCTATGTGGTGTGGGAAGGTCTGTCGCCCGGTATTTACGACAGTTGGGAAGAGTGTGAGGCGCAGGTGCGCGGCGTGACTGGTGCGCGCTATAAGGCCTTTCCCGATATAGAATCGGCCACGGCTGCCTTTCGCGGCTCGCTGGAGGACCAAGCCACCTTGCTGATAGCCCTGGCCAAACGTGAACCGCTAATGACCGCCATAGGCGACAATCCCGAAATACGCTCCGACGCTTGGGCGGTGGACGGTGCCTGCGCTGGTGTGCCTGGGCCAATGGAGTATCGCGGAGTGGAGATAGCCACGGGGCGCGAACTCTTCCACTTTGGACCGCTCGAGGGGGGGACGAATAATATTGCGGAGTTCTTGGCGCTGGTGCATGCCTTGGCGCTGCTTGACCGCGCGGGCGATCACTCGCGCACAATCTACACCGACAGCGTGACGGCACTGAGCTGGCTGCGCAACCGCCAGCCGAAGACCACACTGCAACCCACAGCGGAAAATGCCAAAGTGTTTCAACTCCTGCAACGCGCCACGCAATGGCTCCTGACCCACGAGCTGCGCAATCCGGTGATTAAGTGGCAAACCGACCGCTGGGGCGAAATCCCCGCCGACTTCGGCCGCAAGTAACCCCCATAAACGGAGAAAAAGAGGGGCGCTCACGCGTGCCTCTCTCTCCATTCATCACATTATGCTTATAGCTTTGTTTAACGGTAGGGTTTTGTTAAATACTGTATCTTGATTCGATTACGTCCCAGTCAACGACGTTCCAGAGTGCTTTGAGGGCCTCGGCGCGTCGATTTTGGTAGTCGAGGTAGTAGGCGTGTTCCCACACATCGAAGGCCAACAGAGGAATGAGGCCGTGGGTGAGCGGGTTACCCGCGTTGCTCTCGGCCGTGATAAAGAGTTTGCCCTCCATATCGCTGCTGAGCCATACCCAGCCTGAGCCGAAGAGACCTACGCCAGCGGCCACGAACTCCTCCTGAAACTTCTCAAACGAGCCAAAGTCGCGGTTGATGGCCTGCATCAGTGCGCCAGAGGGCTGACCGCCTGCGCCAGGATTAAGCCCGAAGAAGTAGAAGATATGGTTCCAGGCCTGAGCGGCGTTGTTGAAGAGCGGACCAGAGCTTTCGCGGATAATATCCTCGAGTGCCATATCGGCATAGTGCGTGTCCTTGATTAGGTGGTTGAGGTTGTCGATATAGGCACGCTCATGCACGCCATAATGGTAGTGGACAGTTTGGGGCGAGATAGCGGGTTCGAGGGCCGCTTCGTCGTATGGAAGTTCAGGTTGTACGTAAGTCATAGTATTAGCTGTTGTTCGATTTTCACCTATATAACACCGCCTCCCCCCAATTTGTTCGCAGGGCGGAGGCGGAGATTATGGATTAAGGGGGGTTAGCGGCGTTTTTTCTTGGTGAATTTTTCGAAGGGGGCGGTGGCGGCGTGGCGCTGCTTCTTGGCGCTGAGGCGCTGGTAGTCCTTCTCTTCGGCGGCTTGTTCGCTGTGGAGGCGTTTGCCGAAGAATTCGGCGCCTTTGAGGGCTTGCACCACTCGGGCGGCGTCCTTTTTCTTGACGTCGAAGAGGGTGTAGCCGGGGAGGAGGTCGATGCGGCCTACGTCCACGCGCGGCCCTTGCACCACGTGGTTGAGCATGTCAATGAGGTTGCCAGCAAAGAAGCCGTCGGCCTTGCCCACGTTGAGATAGATGCGCGCCATGCCGTTGGGGGCGGTGCGGCGATCTTTTTCCTTGTCGGTAGGTATTTCGCGTTTTTCGCGCTGGGCTTTGTCCTTCTTTTTGGGGAACTCGGCAATGTTTTCAATGACGGGGGCATCGCGATAGTAGTCGAGCAGGCGGTTGAACTCGAGGGAGAGGATGCGTTTGAGCAGGTCGTCCTCGGTGAGCCAGTCGAGTTTGCGTTGCACGCCAGGCATATACTTATTGATGGCTTCTTCGTCCACTTCCACTCGCTCCAGACGGTCGGCGAGGTTGTAGAGCTGTTTCTCGATGATGTGGTCGGGTGTGGGCACGTCGAGGCGCTCAAAGGTTTTGCCGATGATGCGTTCGATTTCGCGCAGTTTGCCTTTTTCGCGCGAGTGGATTATGGCTACTGACACGCCCGTCTTGCCAGCGCGGCCGGTGCGGCCCGAGCGGTGGGTGTAGACTGCGGGGTCGTCGGGGAGGCCGTAGTTAATCACGTGGCTCACGTTGTTCACGTCTAGACCGCGGGCTGCCACGTCGGTGGCCACGAGCAGCGATAGCACGTGGTCGCGAAATTTCTTCATGACTATGTCGCGCTGCTGCTGCGAGAGGTCGCCGTGGAGGGCGTCGGCGTTGTAGCCGTCCTGAATGAGCCAGTCGGCCACTTCCTGAGTTTCCTTGCGTGTGCGGCAGAAGATGATGCCGTAGATGCGGGGAGTGTTGTCGGCCACGCGTTTGAGGGTGAGATACTTGTCCTGTGCCTTGACCATATAATATATATGGCGCACGTTTTCGGCGCCGCTATTGCGGGTGCCGATTACGTATTCTTGGGGCGAGTGCATGTATTTCTGGGCTATCTTGCCTATTTCCTTGGGCATGGTGGCGGAGAACATGAGCATTTTGCGGTGGTCGGGCACGTTGGCCAGAATTGCGTCGATGCTGTCGAGGAAACCCATGTTGAGCATTTCGTCGGCTTCGTCGAGCACCACGGTGTGCACTTGCTGCAGGTCCACTTCACCGCGCTCAATGAGGTCGATGAGTCGGCCAGGGGTGGCTACGATGATTTGCACGCCGCCTTTGCGGAGGGCGTGGATTTGGCTCATGATGGAGGAGCCGCCATAGACGGGGAGCACCTTGAGGCCGGAGATATACTTGGAGAAGTCGGCAAGGTCGGAGGCGATTTGCAGACAGAGTTCGCGGGTGGGGGCGAGGACGAGCGCTTGGGTGGCGTGGTTAGCGGGGTTGACGCGCTGGAGCAGCGGCAGGCCGAAGGCGGCAGTCTTGCCAGTGCCAGTTTGGGCCAGGGCAATCACGTCGGAGTCGGCTGTGAGCAGGTGGGGTATCACCTTTTCCTGCACGGGCATCGGGTGTTCGAAGCCGAGCTCGGCTATGGCGCGGAGTAGTTCGGGGCTTACGCCCAGTTCTTCAAAAGTCATAAAAGTCGTATGGGGTAAAAAAACAGGGGGCGCAATCAACGGTGCGCCCCCTGATCAGTATTTTGTTTAGAATTCGGCGTTGCCGGGGGTGCGGGGGAAGGGAATAACGTCGCGGATGTTGGTCATGCCAGTCACGAAGAGCACGAGGCGCTCGAAGCCGAGACCGAAACCAGCGTGGGGCACAGTGCCGAAGCGGCGGGTGTCGAGATACCACCACATATCCTTCATGGGGATGTTCATTTCCTCGATGCGGGTGAGGAGCTTGTCGTAGCTCTCTTCGCGTTCGGAGCCGCCGATGATTTCACCGATTTGGGGGAAGAGGACGTCCATGGCGCGCACGGTTTTACCGTCTTCGTTTTGCTTCATGTAGAAAGCTTTGATTTGCTTGGGGTAGTCGGTGAGGATTACGGGGCGCTTGAAGTGTTCTTCCACGAGGTAGCGTTCGTGTTCGCTTTGGAGGTCGGTGCCCCATTCCACGGGGAAGTCAAACTTCTTGCCCGAGGCTTTGAGGATGTCGATACCTTCGGTGTAGGTGAGACGCTTGAACTCTACGGAGCACACTTCTTCGAGGCGCTTGATGAGTTCGGGGTCATACATTTGCTGGAGGAATTCGATGTCGTCGCGGCAGTGGTCGAGGGCGTAGCGCACGCAGTACTTGATGAAGTCTTCGGCCAGATCCATGTTGTCGGCGATGTCGTAGAAGGCCACTTCTGGCTCAATCATCCAGAACTCCGAGAGGTGGCGGGGAGTGTTGGAGTTTTCGGCGCGGAAGGTGGGGCCGAAGGTGTAGATAGCACCCAGGGCGGTGGCACCGAGCTCGCCTTCGAGCTGACCCGATACGGTGAGGGCTGCGGGCTTGCCGAAGAAGTCGGCGGAGAAGTCCACACGGCCATCTTCCTCAGTCTTGGGGAGGTTGTTGAGGTCGAGGGTGGTCACTTGGAACATAGCGCCGGCACCTTCGCAGTCGCTGGCGGTGATGAGGGGGGTGTTGAGGTAGAAGAAGCCGCGTTCCTGGAAGAACTTGTGAATGGCGAAGGCCAGGGCGGAGCGCACGCGCAGCACAGCACCGAAGGTGTTGGTGCGGGGGCGCAGGTGGGCTTTTTCGCGGAGAAATTCGAGGGTGTGGCCCTTCTTTTGGAGGGGATATTCCTCGGGGTCGGCGGTGCCGAAGATGGTGAGTTTATCGGCCTGCACCTCACAGGTTTGACCCTTGCCTTGCGACTCTACGAGCTGACCAATCACGTGGATTGAGGAGCCGGTGGTGATTTGCTTGAGTTCCTCTTCGGTGAACTTTTGCAGGTCGAAAACGATCTGTATGTTGCGGATTGTGGAGCCGTCGTTGAGGGCCACGAATTGCACGTGTTTGTTGCCGCGACGGGTGCGCACCCAACCCATTACCGACACTTCTTGGCCGATTAGCTCGGGGGCGAAGATGTCTACTATTTTGGTTCTTTTCATCTTGTGTTCGTGTGTATTGATGGTTTATTATTCAAAGGAACCCATTTTCAGGAAGTTGACTTCCTCCTGAGTGAGGTAGCGCCAGCGTCCGCGAGGCAGGTTTTTCTTGGTGAGGCCAGCGAAGTATACGCGGTCGAGCTTGGTGACGTGATAGCCTAAGGCCTCGAACATGCGACGCACCACGCGGTTGCGGCCCGAGTGGATTTCGATGCCAGCTTGGTTGCGGTCGGTTTCGGTGGCGTAGGAGATAGCGTCGGCGTGGATTTCGCCGTCTTCCAGCTCAATGCCGTCGGCTATGCGCTGCATATCTTCCTCGGCAATGTCGTGGTCGGTCCATACGTGGTAGATTTTTTTCTTCACGTATTGGGGGTGGGTGAGGCGTGAGGCGAGGTCGCCGTCGTTGGTGAGCAGGAGCACACCGGTGGTGTTGCGGTCGAGTCGACCCACGGGGTAGATGCGTTCCTTGCATGCGCCCTTGACGAGGTCGAGCACGGTGAGGCGGCCGTTGGGGTCGTCGCTGGTGGTGACGCAGTCCTTGGGTTTGTTGAGGAGTACGTAGCACTTGCGTTCGCTCACTACCACCTTGTCCTCAAATTCCACCACGTCCTTGGCAGTGATTTTCACGCCGAGTTCGGTCACTACGTTGCCGTTCACCTTGATTTTGCCCTGTTGGATCAGTTCGTCGGCTTCGCGGCGTGAGCAGATGCCAGCGTTGGCGATGAACTTGTTCAGGCGCACTTCCTCGTTGGGGTCGATGGGTGGCAGTTCGTAGTCGATTTGCTTAGGGCGGGGAGTGAAACTCTTGCCAGGTTTCTTGAAGGGCTTTTGGCCTTGGTTTTTCTTGCGGGGGCCGTTGTTATAGCCGCCGTTGTTATTGTTGTAGCGGGGGCGGGGCTGGTAGTTGCCTTCGTTGCCTTCGCCGTTGTTGTAGTTGTTGTAGCGGGGGCGGGGTTGATAGCCGCCTTCGCCGCCCTCTTGATTGTAGCGGGGGCGAGGTTGATAGCCCTCCTGGTTGTTGTAGCGAGGGCGGGGCTGATAGCCGTCTTGGTTATTGTAGCGGGGGCGCGACTGGTTGTAGCCGCCTTCGTGGCCCTCTTCGTGGGCTTGGTTGTAACGTGGGCGCGCCTGATTGTAGTTGGGGCGCTGCTGGTTGTAGGCCGGGCGATGTTGGCCGTAGCCAGCATCGGGTCGGTCATAGTTGTGTTGACGTGGCTGTTGGCTATAGTTGCTACGTGGATAGGACTGTTGGCTACCGTAAGCCACCTTCTCAAATCCGGAGGAGTCGGGGGAGTCATGACGCTCGGGGGCAGGCTGTTGGCCAATGCGTGGGCGACGGGGTTTGCGCGGTTCGCCGTTGGGGTTAGTGTCCATTGTGGTTAAGATGTAGTTGTTTGATTATCAATTGTTTGGCCGGCATCTCGCCGGCTTTTGGTTATGAGAGAAAGTGCAAAGTTACAAATTATCCTTGAATTATACAACATTTAAACGCTCGGCAGCAAAAAAAGTTTACTGACCCGTGGCGGTGATGTGGAAGCAGGCTTGGCGGCGTTCAAACTTCACCAGGCAGCGTCCTTGCTCGCGGAAGTCGAGCAGGATTTCGCCCAAGAGGCGCTTGAGTTCCACTTCGGAGTGCTGCACTTTGTTGTTGTCGGGGCAGGGGAAGTCGTGATAGGAAATGTCGAAGGTGGTGCCGTAGAGGTGGGCTGAGTTTTCGGTGGCGTTGCCGTTGCCACGGCGCAGACGCTTGATGCTTTCGGGGGTGCGGAGCAGCGAGGTGGCCTTGAGGCGATAGTCACCGCCATGCTGGGCGCGGAGGCGGGCGCGGAACTCGGCGGCAATGTCGCCAAGGAGCTGCGCGGCAGGCTCCACGAGGTAGGGGTAGGAGTGGGTCAACTGAGCCACCTCGAGGGTGTCCGACGACTCAACTCTCACCAGCGGCATGCGCCGCGACAAGAGGCCTTTGATGCCCTCCACGGGCTTGATGCCTATGCTCTGGGCAAAGGCGAGTTGCTCGGGGTTGAGGTCGTTGAATTGCTTGTTGAAGTCGTAGATGGTGTGTTGCGGCTGGAGTTTGAGCACGGGAGCCGTGCGTGGGGTGGGCTTGGGACTGAGGGTGATGGCTTTTGGCTCCTCCTCATTGGTGGTTTCCTCCTGCTCTTGGGGGAAATTCACGAAGCGCGAACCCACCCAAACGGCTGGGATTAGCAGAGCCAAAACTATGATGATCTTCAGAACTATTTGAGCCTGTCGGTAGTTCATTTATAAAAATATATTTGCGAAATTATTTGCAAATTTAAGAAAAAAATGCGAAATTTGCCACAAAATAAAAAAATATGTCAGAAAACACTTTAACAAAAAAGGAGAAAGTAGTGATTGTAGGCGGCGGTTTTGCTGGCCTCAACCTCGTTAAACATCTGGATAAGAGCAAGTTTGACGTGACGCTGATTGATCGCCACAATTATCACAGCTTTCCGCCACTTTTTTATCAAATTGCCTCCAGTGGCCTCGATCCTGCCAGCATTTGTTTCCCCTTGCGCCGCGAACTCTTCCGCCGCATGGAGGGCGATGGCTTGCATCTCATTATGGGCAATGCGCAGGCCGTTGACGTGGAGAAAAAGGTGGTGAAACTCGAAAACGAGCCCGACCTCCCTTACGATAAGTTGGTTCTGGCCAATGGCACCACCAACAACTTCTTCAACATGCCCGAACTCATCGAGCAGGTGTTCACCCTCAAGAGTGCCCCGCAGGCACTCCGCTGCCGCAATCAAATCCTTGTCAACCTCGAAAAGGCAGCCATCACCAAGGACCGCGAGGAGCGCAAACGTCTGCTCTGCTTCGTGGTGATTGGCGGCGGCCCCACCGGTGTGGAAATAGCTGGTGCACTGGGCGAAATGAAGCGCTACGTGCTCCCTCGCGAGTATCCCACCATTCCGCAGGAAGACTTCCGCATCCTGCTCGTGGAGGCTGCACCCAAGCTTCTCGCAGCCATGGATCCCCGCTCCTCGGCCGAGGTGGAGGAATACCTCAAGCACCTGATGGTCGATGTCAAGACCGGAGTGGGCATGACCAGCTACGACAACGGCGTGGTGAAACTCGCCGACGGCCAAAGCGTCAAGTGCGACACGGTGATTTGGACCGCGGGCGTCACTGGCGTGAAGTTTGAAATTCTCGGTGCCGACATTCAGCGCGGACGTGGCAACCGCTTCATAGTCAACGGCTGCAACGAAATCAAGGGCCTCACCGACGTTTACGCCATAGGCGACATCTGCCTCATGCCCGATGCCGACCCCGCCTTCCCCGGCGGCCACCCACAGTTGGCCCAAGTGGCTATCCAGCAATCCAAACTCTTGGGTAAGAACCTCAACAAAGGCACCTGCAACACCTTTGTCTACAACGACAAAGGCACCATGGCCACCGTGGGCCGTAATCGCGCCGTGGCCGACCTCGGACGCATCCACCTCAGCGGCTTCTTTGCCTGGTTCATCTGGATGTTTATCCACCTGATTTCCATTCTCGGCATGCGCAACAAAATCTCAGTCCTCATCAACTGGATTTGGGCCTACTTCAGCTATCAATCAAGTCTGCGCATCCTCATGCGTCCCGACAAATACCCCGTCAAAAACCGCTGGCGCGAAAAATGATTTCCACAACCCACCTTCAGGAGCTTATCCAGCAAGGCATAAGCTCCCTCCAATTCCCTGCCTCGTTGCCGGGACTCTACGAACCAATCTCCTACACGCTCGAAGCTGGTGGCAAACGCCTCCGCCCCGTGCTGGTGCTCGCCGCCTGTCAGGCTTGCAACGTTGCCCCCGACGAAGCCCTGAGCCAAGCCCTTGGCATTGAAATGTTTCACAACTTCACGCTCCTTCACGACGACGTGATGGACCGCGCCGACGTGCGCCGCGGCCGCCCCACTGTGCACGTGCGCTGGAACACCCCCACCGCAATCCTCTCGGGCGACACTATGCTCACCCTCGCCACCCAACTCATGGCCAAGTGCCCCGCCGAAAAACTACCTGAAATCCTCGGGCTATTCAACCGCACAGCCATCGAAATATACGAAGGCCAACAAATGGATATGGACTTCGAAACTCGCACCGACGTCACTGAACTGGAATACCTCGAAATGATACGCCTCAAAACGGGCGTATTACTCGGCGCAGCCGCTGCCATAGGTGCAAATATGGGCAACGCCTCCGAAGCCACTACCCATGCTTTCTATGACTGGGGCGTGAACCTTGGCGTGGCCTTCCAACTGCGCGACGACTACCTCGACACCTTCGGCGATGCCTCCACCTTCGGCAAAGCCACTGGCGGCGACATCCTCAACGACAAAAAGACCTGGCTCCTCATCGCTGCCCTCAACGAAGCCCCCGACGCCACGGCCGACATCATAGCTATGCCGCGCGGCCAAGCCAAGATTGACGCTATGACTCAGCTCTACGTTGAACTCGGACTCCCCACGCGCATCCAAGCCGCCATCGACGAGCACACCACCCGCGCCCTCGACTCCCTCTTAGCGCTCCCCCTCACCGCCCCCGATGCCGACTGGTTCAACCACCTAACCCTCTCGCTAACTTCCCGCCAAAAATAATCCTCGCCGCTAATGCGCTGACGCCCAGTAGCTTATATAATTTATATAACTTCTATAAATTATATAAATTACTGGGCGCGTGCTTTATTGCAGGTGGACGTCGAGTTGGGGGAAGGGGAAGGGGATATTCAGGCGGTTAAATTCGGTGTAGATGCGCTCGTTGATGGCGTAGTAGGTGGGCCAGTAGTCGGCGCTACTCACCCAGGCGCGGACGGTGAAGTTGACGCTGCTGTCGGCCAGTGCTCCGAGGTATATGTCGATGGGGTGCGCGGGGTCGTTGTGCATGAGGCGAGGCTCGTCCAGGAGAATATCGAGGAGGGCTTGGCGCACTATGGGGTAGTCGCAGCCGTAGGCCACGCCGATAGTCCATTCGAGGCGGCGAATGGGTTGGCGCGAGTAATTGTTGATCGAGCCAGTGAATAGGGGGCCGTTGGGTATGATGATGGTTTTGTTGTCGGGGGTGGTGATAAAGGTGCTGAAGAGTTGGATTTCCTTGACGGTGCCTGCATACCCCTGAGCTTCAATGTATTCGCCCACCTTGTAGGGCTTGAGCAGGAGGATTAGCACACCGCCGGCAAAGTTTTGGAGCGTACCACTTAGCGCCATGCCTATGGCCACGCCAGCCGAGGCAAACAGAGCCACGAAGGAGGAGGTTTCGATGCCCATGATGCCCACGACGGCTATGATGAGAACGAAGTAGAGAACGATTTGGACTCCGGAAAGGAGGAACGAGGCTATGGAGGCATCGGTTTCGCGGCGTTGGAGGATACGTTTTACGAGGTTGTACACTTTGTGTATCACGAATTTACCCACATAGAACACCACCACGGCCACAAGGAGGTGAATGCAGAATTGGACGATGTTGTGGGTGAGGATACCGATGACTTCGTTGATGTTGAAGCCGTTTTTGAAGTTCAGTTCATTCATTTTGGATTACGTGTTTGTGCCATTGGAGGGCGGAGTAGGCGGGTGAGGGGGCGTAGGGGGTGGGGTTGACGGAGAGACCGCAGCAGTGGGCGAGGGGGAGTGCGTCGGTCCAGATGTTGGGGGAGTGGCGTTCGTAGACCACGGCTTGCGCCAGGGCAGAGTCGAGGGCTTGGAGCGTGGCGGAGGAGGAGGCGCGGGCTGCGAGGTCGTGGCGGAAGTCGACGAAGCTGTCGCGAAACTCCGCTTGGAGCGATAGGCGCTGTGGGGCATAATCCTCGGCTGGCTCATGGCCGCTGAGGAGGAGCCGACGGGCAGCGCTGGCGAGGGAGTCCATTTGCGGGAGGTGGACGAGGCTGAGCGTGTAGGGGCAGCGATTGTACTTGTCGGCGGCGTAGTGCTGATGGTTGGCGTCAATTGCTTGGCGCAGTCCCTCGGGAGTGTCGGGGTTGAAGAGTCCAGGGAGGGCGAGGTGGTAGGGCAGCCCGTCGTAAGGCACTTCGCACACTGATGCCACGAAGTACTGGGCCAGAGCGCGTAGCTCGTAGGCCACTTCAACGCAGCCCATATAGCAGGAGTCGAAGAGGATATATTCCAGCGGCACGTGGGCATCGGCTATGGCTTGCGCTAAGAGCGGAATAGATAGCTCGGCGTGGTTGTCGCGGCCAAAACCACGGCGGCGTGGCGTGGAGGAAGGTTCGTTGTAGGTCCAGCCAGTGCTATGGCTCCAGAGGATGAGGGAGTATTCGGCGGCAGGGGCGAGGAGGGCTGTTTGGGAGAGTGCCTGGGTGAGTGCTTGCGGATTGACAGCGCTGAGGCCAGGGGCGAAGGAGTGGAGGGTGCGAAGCTCGCCCGAGGGGAGGAGTTCGCAGAGCTGCGGGGCATCGTTGGGGCTGTAGGGGGTGGCGCGAAACAGGAGCAGGCGGCAGTCGGCGGGGATGCTGGCGCGTTGCATCTCGTTGATGTCATCAATATCCTTGCCCACTTGGCCCATGTCGTTGCGTGCCGCCATATATATAATGAGTGTGCGGCGCACTGGCTTGGGCTGCGGCTCAGGCTCAGGGTGGGCGTGGCAGCCAGTGAGGAGGGCGATGGCTGCAAGGAGGCATAGGAGGATGCGGTTTAGCATAGTGCAAAGATAAGGATTATCGTGGGAATTTGCAAATTAATCAGCCGATTATCGGTGAAATGTGAAATTTCGTAAAACAAAAAGCGTCACTCCGTTGTTTTGATGATAGAAAAACAAGAAAGATAACGAAAACACACAATTAACTCGTTTACCACAATGAAAAAAATTCTTCTCGTTTCAGCTGCAATGTTGGCTATGGCCGGTGCAGCCCAGGCTCAAAACGCACTCGCTCCCTCCGAGCCTCTCGACAACATCTCTCTGACGGTGAAAGGCGGCGTGATTGCTCCTATCAACAATCGTGGCACCCATCTGAAGATGACCGACAACTTCCGCGGCATGGCCGGTCTGGAACTCCGCAAGCAATTGACCCCCACATTCGGCGTGGGCGTGGAAGGTGAAACTGGTTTCAACACCTCCACCTGGAACCGTGGCCGCAGTCTCCACAACTGGGTTGACGCTCAATACGTAGGCGCTTTCGGTGCCGTCAACCTCAACAACCTCTTTGCCGGATATGCAGGCCAACCTCGCGTGTTTGAGGTGGAAGCCGTGGCTGGCGGTGGCTGGATCCACTACTACGTGCCCTCCTCGCAGGGCAAGGACCGCAACGCTGTCGGCTCCAAGTTTGGCCTCAACTTCAACTTCAACCTCGGCGAAGCTAAGGCGTGGACCATCGGCATCAAACCTGCCGTAATCTTCGACCTCACTGGCCAACAGGACCGCAGCTTCACCAAGTATACTGGCGCACTCGAACTCCAAGCTGGCATCACCTACCACTTCGGTAACTCCAACGGCACCCACAGCTTCGCCTACCTGCCCGTGCCCGACTTCGCACCCTTCAATGACGCTATCAACGCCCTCCGCGCCGAAAATGCCACCCTCATGGCTGCCAACGCCGAAGTGGTTGCCGCCAATGCAGCTCTGGCCACTCAGCTCGACGCCTGCATGAACCAACCCGTGCCCGTGGAAACCAAGACTGTGGTTGAAACCAACAACTCGCTCCAGAGCGTGCGCTACGTCTACTATCGCATCGGTTCGGCCGCTATCACCCCCGACCAACAGCCCAACGTGGAAATGATTGCCGACTACATGAAGGCCAACCCCACCAGCAACGTTGAAATCAAGGGCTACGCTTCGCAAGATGGTAACCTCGACTACAACATCAAGCTCGCTGGCGAACGCGCTCAATCAGTCAAGAATATGCTCGTGAACAAATATGGCATCAAGGCCGACCGCATCAAAGCCGAAGGTCAAGGCGTGGGCCACATGTTCAAAGAAAACAGCTGGAACCGCGTAGCCATCTGCATCCTCAGCGACAAATAACCCCATTCTCCTGCCTCTCCTCAGCAGGGTGTGCCCACCGGCGGCACACCCTGCTTCGTTGTTTTTGGGGAAGTTCATAGGCCCTATAGGAACGGCGGCTATTCCCTAATAATATCGCGGCTCTGCTAAAAAAGATTTGGTTATGTCGTAAATTACTCGTAACTTTGAGGGTTGAAAACAGATTATTTATGAGTTTCTTTAAACGTCATCCTTTGATATTGCACCTGCTGCTGATGGCTCTGACCACCGTGGTGCTTGTGTCTGTGGCCATGTTTGGCCTGAGTATTCTCACCGCCCACGGCAAGTCGCAGGTGGTGCCCGACATTAAGGGTCTCACGGTGCCTGCCGCCATTGAGATGCTCGACCAGTGTGGCTTGAAGGCCGAAGTTATCGACTCGATTTATAGTGCCGATGTGCCTGCGGGTGCCGTGGCTGAGCAGCTGCCCGTGGGCGGCAACAAGGTGAAGCCGGGTCGCACTATCTATCTCACCATCAAGGCCTACGAATCGCGCAAAGTGGCGCTGCCCCCCCTGGTGGGTACTTCGCTGCGCCAGGCCATGACACAGCTCAAGAACCTCGGATTTCGCAACATTAGCGAGGTGCGCGTCCCCTCCGAATATCGCGACCTCGTGATTGGCATCAAGTCGATGGGTGTGCCCCTGAAGACGGGCACCCAAGTGTCGCTCTCCTCCTCGCTCGTGATTGAAGTGGGCGAAGGAATGGTGCGCACCGAGGCTGAAAACGACAGCACCGCCACCGAAGGCGAAGAGTTTGAACTCCTCGACGAAGAAATCTTTACCGAAGAATAATGCAACTCACCCCTATCGACGAACTGGAAGCCACGCCGCTGGGCATCACTGATGCTCTGGGCAACCCGCTCTATGAGCACTTCCGCTTTGAGGCCGACCGCGGTCAGGAACTGCTGCGTGTGGACAAGTTTCTGGTGCTCCGCATGCCCAATTCCTCCCGCAATCGCATACAGCAAGCGGCCGAGGCTGGCTGCATCATAATCAACGGTAAACCAGTGAAGAGCAACTACCGCGTGAAACCGATGGACGTGGTGCAAATCGTGATGGACCGCCCGCGCTACGACAACGAAATCATAGCCGAGGATATCCCGCTCGACATAGTGTATGAGGACGACACGCTGCTGGTGGTGAACAAAGCCGCTGGCATGGTGGTGCACCCCGGACATGGCAACTACACCGGCACGCTGGTCAATGCCCTGGCCTGGCACCTGCGCAATAATCCCGACTACGACGTGAACGACCCGCGCCTGGGCCTCGTGCACCGCATCGACAAGGACACCTCTGGCCTGCTCGTCGTGGCCAAAACGCCCGATGCCAAGACCGACCTCAGCCTGCAATTCTTCAACAAAACCACCAAGCGCGAATACAATGCCTTAGTGTGGGGCATTCCCGCCCCCGCCGCTGGCACCGTGGTGGGAAATATAGGGCGCAACCCCAAGGATCGCCTGCAAATGACCGTGCTCCCCGACGACGACCCCAACGGCAAGTATGCCGTGACCCACTACGAGGTGCTCGAGTCGCTCACCCACGTGGCTCTGGTGAAGTGTGTGCTCGAAACTGGCCGCACTCACCAAATCCGCGTGCATATGCGCCACATAGGCCACCCGCTCTTTGCCGACGCTCGCTATGGTGGCGATCAGGTGCTGCGCGGTGTGCCCTCGGCCACCTATCGCCGCTTTATCGACCACTGTTTTGAGCTGTGTCCGCGTCAGGCACTCCACGCTCGCACACTCGGTTTTCGCCACCCCGCCACAGGTCAAGAGATGTTTTTCACCGCGCCAATCCCCGACGACATGACCGCCCTCCTGGCCAAATGGCACAATCTCACCGCCTTATGACTCACCGCCTAACCGCCCTCCTCCTGCTCCTTGCCTCCCTGGCGCTGCCTCTGCAAGCCGCCAAGCCCAAGAAGCGCGCACCCAAGCCCAAAAAGCTCACCGATGCCGAACTGATGGCGCAAGCCACCCAGGCCTTCGAAGAATATCGCCCCGACGAGGCGCGCGACCTGCTCGACCAGCTCGCCGAGGCCACCGACGCCTCCACCCTCCTCGCCAGCCGCATCGACCGTATGGACGCGATGCTCCAGCGCGTGGCCGACATTGAAGTAATCGACTCGCTCAACGTAGCCCCCGACGAACTCTTCGCCGCCCTGCGCCTCTCCCCCTCCTCTGGCTCCATATTCAACGCCGCCGACCTCGCTGCCGCCTTCCCCGTGGCCAAACAAGGTTCGGGCTATGCCACTCAGGGCGACCTCAGCATGATTTGGGGCGGGCCCAAAGGGCTGCTCCGCTCGCGCCGCCTCACCGACGGCTCCATGGAGGAGCCTAAGCCCTATGGCAGTAACCTCAACGCTGGCGGCGTGGCTAACTACCCCTTCATGATGCCCGACGGCATCACCCTCTACTATGCCACCCAAGGGAGCGACGCCCTGGGCGGATATGACCTCTACGTGACCCGCCGCGACGGCGAAAACTTCCACACTCCCCAAAATATGGGTATGCCCTTCAACTCGCCCGCCAACGACTATCTGCTGGCCATTGACGAGGAAACGGGCTTCGGCCTGTGGGTGACTGACCGCAACGACCCAAGCGGCAAACTGCTCACCATCTACTACTTCATTCCCTCCGAAGTGCGCGTCAACGTGCCGCTTACCGACCCCAAAATACGCCAGCGCGCAGCCCTGCAAGGTATTCGCCTCACTCAAAAGTCGAAGCACGCCGACCTTGTGGCCACTATCCACCGCCTGCTCAATGCGCCGCAAGCGGCCGCGAGCCATAATAGCGATCCCGACTTCGTGTTTGAACTCCCCGACGGCCGCATCCTCACCTCGTGGGACCAAATCCCCAACGCCGAAATGCGCCGCCTGATGGAAAACTACGTCGACGCCCTGCAAGAGCACAATGAGGACGCTCAAAATCTCGAACGTCTCCGCGCCGACTACGCCCGTGGCGACCACTCCCTCGCTCCCAACATTCTCGCCCTGGAGCGCAAACTCATCTACTCTCATTCGCAACTCAAAAATCTCTCCAATCGCGTAATTAACGCAGCCAACTAACCAACCTCCATTCACTCACCATGAAACACGTTCTCTCTATCGTCGCTCTCCTTCTGCTCTCGCTGAGCGCAAAGGCCGATGCGTGGATGTCGCGCATCGACGACAATGTCTACATTAATCAGCTATCCATTCCTGGCTCCCACGACTCGGGCACCGGGCATGGCTGGACAGGCTTCCTCGGCGTGATGGGCGGCAACCTCTCGGCGTTGACCCAAGGCAAGAACATCACAGCCCAATGGGCCTCTGGTGTGCGCGTGTTTGACCTCCGCCCGGGCTACACGGGCAGCAGTCTGGAAATATTCCATGGCGTGTGTCAAACCAACCTAAGCATGCGCGATGCGCTGGCCTACATAGTTGAATCCTTAGCCGCCAACCCCTCCGAATTTGCCATCGTGCTCACCCGCCACGAATCGGACGGCGACAGCAACAACGCCAGCTGGGGCGGCGCCATGGCCAACCTGCTCAATCAGGAACCTTTCGCCTCCTATATTATCCCCTTCAAGGCCAACGCCACGCTCAAGGAAGTGCGCGGCAAGATGATGGTGCTCACCCGCGACGATATCAACTCACCCAAGGCGAGCCGCATCCACGGTTGGAGGCACTCCTATATATATGAGGACTTCTTCGGCGGCTACGTGACGCTCAACGATGGCACCGATGCGGGCAATCTCGCCGTGCAAGACTTCTACGACAACACCGGCGACGGCGGTATCCAAAACAAAATCGGAGCCATGCTCGGCATGAACCGATATGCCGCCACCCTCAACAAGGCCGCGGAGGGCGATGAAGACGCATACGTCAACACCTTAGTAATCAACCACTGCTCGGGCTACACCGCCTCGGCCAGCTCCAACGGCAACCGCGACACCGCCGCCAAAGCTAACACCGCGCTGCTCAACCAACTGCGCCAAGGACAGGACGGCCCCACTGGCATCGTGATGATGGACTTCGTGGGTGATAACAACTCCAACGGCTATCAAACCAACAGCCAAGCACTCACCGATGAAATCATCAACCTCAACTTCCGCAACCCCCTGCTGAAGTCCGACCCCGAGTTCTACGCCATCACGGCCAACAAGGCCTCCACCACGATGGACCACACCGAGCGCATAGCCTCCAAAATCAACCTAAAAGTGGGCGCAGCAACCCAGTCCATCGACCTCGCTCAGGTCGATAATCGCCTGCTTTATCAGGACTTTACCGACCAAGCCTTCTTTGTGCGCGCTGGCACCACAGTCACCCCCTCAATCACCTGGAAGGGCAGCTGGATGCACGCCTATTGCTATGTGGACTGGAACCGCGACGGTCGCTTCAAACTCAAAATGAAGGACGGCAAAATCGACCCCTCCTCCGAAATTGTGGCCTACAACTACTTCAACGGCACCGACTCCAAGGGCGCAGCCAAGGAGGAAAACCTCGACAAGAATTGCGGCGTGCTCCCCTCTTTCACAGTCCCCGCTGGCACTCAGCCAGGCATGTATCGCATCCGCTTCAAGATTGACTGGAACAACGTATCCCCCAAAGGCTCCTACGAGATGCCCGACTGCGGCGGCTTGGTTGCCGACGCTATGCTCTGCGTATATGGCGATAAGGTGGAGGTGACCGCCGCCCCCGTCGTTCACGGCAAGCTCAGCGCCGCTAATGGTCGCGAACTCAACGCCCTCCAAGTGTCGGCCGACGCTAAATTTGGCATCAAGGCAGTGCCCGACGAGGGCTACACCAACGGCGGCGTGAGCGTGAAGTGTGGCTACAACCTCACTGGCGGCCAGCGCGACCACCTGGGCAACTCCAACTATATCACCTACGAAATCCCCGACAGCCTCTTTGCCGCCGATAACACCTACACTATCCCGGCCAAACAGATGCGCGCCAACCTCCTCCTCCGCGCCCGCATGCCCGAAAAGGGGCACAACGACCCCGAGCAGGCCGGCGCTTACACCCTCAATTTCCCCACCGACCTGCAAATCACTCGCACCGACCGCCGCCTGAACTCCTTCTCCCTCATCACTCATGCGGGCGAAACGGAAGTGAGCCTTGAGGATAACACCTACAACTGCGTCTACGTGAACAAGCGCAACGTTGAAGTGGTGATGAAACCTGGCGAAACGGTAACTCCCTACGTGGACTACACTGGCCGCGCAATGCACACTTATTGGTATGTGGACCTCAACGAAGATGGTGCCTTCTCCAATGCCCTCAACGCCGACGGCACTCCCGCTGGCGAGCTGCTAAGTTATTCCTGCTACAACGGCAAAAACTCGCTCGGCCAAGCGCAGGACCCCATCATCAACCCCAGCGTTAATCAACCCCTCACCATTCCTGCCTCAACCAAGCCGGGACTCTATCGCGCTCGCTTCAAAATTGACTGGAACAACATCGACCCCGCAGGCCAATATGGCGGCGACAATCAGATTAACGACAATGGCGGCTACATTGTGGACTTCATGATTCACGTGGTAGGCACCACCTGCCCCATATCCACCAATGCCAACCCCACCACGGGCAACCTCCTCACTTCGGGCAGCGTGGAAATTGCCGCCGGAGGCTATCCCGCCGCTCGCAACCAGAAAATCTCGATTAGGTCAGTCACCACCAACGGCACTCCCGTGCTGAAAATTGTGGCTCGCTCGGGCTATCACTTCGGCTGGAACAATGGCAGCCGCTTTGGCAACCGCTACTGGACCGAAACCGAACTGACCCAGTCCAACGGCCTCTTCGTAATCCCCGCCGAGATGCTCGACCGCCCCGTCAAACTCACCGTGACCTTCGGCACCTCCTCGGGCATTGAGGAAGTAACCCTCGACGCCGCCACGGAGATCTACAACCTCCAAGGCCAGCGAGTAGCGAACCCCACCCGCGGCATCTACATCATCAACGGCAAGAAAATCCGCCTCTAACCCCCACCCATTACTCCCATTATTCCCAATCCGCGGGGTTGCTAACGCAGCTGATAGAGCGCGATGGCGGCCGCGGCTGCCACGTTGAGCGAGTCAACGCAGCGCGACATCGGAATTTTAGCAACGTAATCAGCTTGTGCGATGGCTTCAGCAGTGAGGCCATCGCCTTCTGTTCCCATGATAATGGCCAAGCGCGGCTCGGCAGCCAGTAGGGGCGAGTCAATGTCTACGTTGTCGGCACGGAGCGCGAGCGCCACGGTCTTGAAGCCCGCTTGGCGCAGCTCGTCGGTCGTGGCCCAGGTCCAGGGTATGAGGCACACGGTGCCCATGCTCACACGCACCACACGGCGATTGAGTGGGTCGCAGGTGCCGGGAGTCAGCACCACAGCGTCGATACCCAAGGCGGCCGCCGTGCGGAAAATCGCGCCCACGTTGGTGGTGTCGCACACTCCGTCCATCACCACCACACGCCGTGCCCCCTGCAGCACCTCAGCCAGCGGCCGCGGCTCGGGGCGACGCATGGCGCAGAGCACTCCGCGCGTGAGTTTGTAGCCCGTGAGCGCTTGCAGCAGGGCGCGGTCGCCCGTATACACGGGCATATCCTGCGGACAGCGAGCTATCACCTCGGCGGCGTCGCCCTCAATGTGCTTGGCCTCGCAGAGCAGCGACTGCGGCTCGTAGCCCGCATCAAGCGCCACCTTAATCACCTTGGGCGACTCGGCAATAAACAGCCCGTCAGACTCCAACCTACTCTCCGTCAGACTCTTATATACGGCCAATTCGGGAGCGTCGGCCGCCTGAATGTGGATTAGCTTCATAGGGCGGCAAGGCGACGATAGAGGGCGTGAATTGGCAGCCCCATAACATTGTAGAAGGAGCCGTGAATACCCTTGACGGCCGCTGCGCCGATCCATTCCTGAATACCATAAGCGCCAGCCTTATCCATTGGTCGATAGTGCGTTACGTAGTAGTCGATTTCGGCCTCGGTGAGCGGGTCAAACTCTACGAGGGTGGTCTCGGCAAAGGTGTCGGATTCGCCTCCAGCGCGAGCTATTGTTACCCCGGTGACCACCTTGTGAGTGGCACCAGCCAGACGGCGCAGAATGGCGCGAGCATCCTCCTCGGAGCGCGGTTTGCCTATCACTTGGCCGTCGAGAATAACCACGGTGTCGGCCGTGACGAGGATTTCATCATCTTGCAGGTCAGGCAGATAGGGCGCTGCCTTGAGGCGCGACAGATAAGCGGGTACCTCCTCGGCAGGCATATCGGCCGGCACCACTTCGTCCACTGAGCGGGAAGTGTCCACACGGAAATCAACATCGAGCATGGCAATGAGTTCGCGACGGCGCGGCGAGCCGCTTGCCAGTATAATTTTGGAGTCTTTGTGCATTGTGTTAGGTCTAATTTTTGCCTGCAAAGTTAGCAAAAAGTAGCCTAACCACCAAATGGTTCCATGTGGAGAGTGACCATTGCCTCCGCGCCAAAGGCGTGGCGCAGCTGCCGTTCGGCCTCCGTGGCAATGTCGTGGGCCTGCAAGAGAGTGAGCGACCCCATCATCTTGAGGTGTGCCTCAATGGCCACTGTGGGTCCCACTTTGCGTGTACGCAGATGGTGGAACGACTTCACCCCCTCCACACTCAGGAGTATCTCTTCAATGCGCGCTACTTCGGCCGCTGGAAGCGAGGCCTCCATTAGTTCGCCCAGCGCATCGCGCAAGAGTTGCCAGGCCGCCTGAATGATGAATAGGCTCACGAAAGCAGCAGCTATCGGGTCGAGCACCGCCCAATTCCGCCCCAACAGAATAGCGCCGCCAATCCCTATGAAGGCGGCTATGGAGGTGAAGGCGTCGCTGCGGTGGTGCCAGGCGTTGGCTTTGAGCGCAGGCGATTTCAGGCGGCGTTCGGCGCGGATAGTATACTGAAAGAGCCACTCCTTGGCCGCGATGGACACTGCGGCGGCTACGAGCGCAATCATACCTGGCACTGGAATTTCCTCCCCACGGAAGAAGCTCACAGTGCGCCATGCGCCATCGGCAAGCATTGCCGCGCCCACAGCCAAGAGCACAGCGCCGATGGTGAGCGTGCCGAGGGTTTCAAACTTCCCATGCCCATAGGCGTGGTCGGCATCGGCGGGTTTGCCAGAGAGTTTCACGAACAGGAGCACGGCCAGGTCGGTGGCGAAGTCGGAGAGCGAGTGCACAGCGTCGGCAATCATCGCCGAGCTATGGCCCACGATGCCGCCAAGGAGTTTGAAGGCCGTGAGCAGGAAGTTGACCACGCTCCCAATGAGGGTGACGCGATAGATGCCGCGCCGGCGGTCGTCAGGCGAGGACGAGGAGAGGGGGGAGTTATTCATCGGGCCAGGGACAAGGGGTATTATCTGACTTAAACGTGGGGCGCTGGGCATTGACCGAGCGGAGATAGCGCCCGAGGTCGGCACTCAGTTCGGCCACCAAGGCTGGCTGCGAGCCGCTCAGGTCGGTGGTTTCGCTCAGGTCGTGGGCCAGGTCGAAGAGTTCTTTCGATCCGTCCTTATAGCGGTAGATTAGCTTATAGTTGCCCTTGCGAATGGCGCAGGTGGCACCAATCCCTTCCGCGCGGTAGGCATCGCCCGAGGTGGAAATCCATATGTTGGGGGTGTTCCAGTAGAGCGCGCGCGAGGGATCGGCGTGGTCGCCTCGGAGCAGTGGCTCAAAACTGATGCCGTCCGTGAGTTGGGGCACGGTGCGCTCCTTTACTTGCGCCAGGTCGAGAATGGTGGGGAAGAAGTCCTCAATAATCAGGTAGTCGCTACAGGTGGAGGCTGCTTGGGTCACGCCGGGCCAGTAGGCCAGCATCGGCACTCTCACTCCGCCCTCATATGCCGAGCCTTTGCCCGAGCGCAAGGGGGCGTTCAGCTCGTTGGGGCCGCCGCCACGTCCGCAGCCCGAGTAGGCCAAACCGCCATTGTCGCTCATGAATAGGATAACGGTGTTGTTGGTCAGGTTGTGGGCGTCGAGGTAGTCCATAAGGTCGCCAAGACTCTTGTCCATACCCTCCACCAGAGCGGCATACTTCGCTTCGGCGGGATGGAGGTGGCTGTAGTTACCAATGAAGCGGCGGTCGGCCTCAAGCGGCACGTGCACGGCATAGTGGGCCAGATAGAGAAAGAAGGGGACGGAGTCGGGGGCTGCGCCGAGCGCTTTGAGGGCCTCGCGCGTGAGTGCTTCGGTGAGGAAGGTGTCGGTTTGGTGATACTGCGCCAATCCAGGGGTGGCAAATCCATTCGGGTGCCAAGGGGTGCCGTCGGGGTTGTAGCCATAACCGCGCTCACCCAAGTAGGAGGCAGGGCCGCCAGCGGCATGGCCAGCTATATTCACATCAAAACCATAATTCAGCGGGTCGGCCGAGGGGGTAGACTTCGCCCCGAAGTGAGCCTTGCCGCAGTGAATGGTGTGGTAGCCCGAGGCCTGAAGCAGCTGCACAAAGGAGGTGGCGTGGGTTGAGTGAGGAATGTCGGCCGTGGGCTGGATGCCGTTGACATTCCAGTCGGGTACGGCTATGCGGTCGTCCTGCTCGTCCACCTTAGCGTCGCGGTTGAGCGTCCAGTTGGTCACGCGGTGGCGAGCCTGGTTCATGCCCGTCATCAGGCTGCATCGCGAGGGCGAACTGATGGCCGACGCATAAGCATTAGTAAACTTCACCCCCTTAGCGGCCAGCCGCTCCATATTGGGGGTGCGATACTTCCGATTAAGGGCTGTCGGCAGAGTATCAAACGGCACAGAAGTATCCTGCCACCCCATATCGTCCACCATAAACAGCACGATATTCGGGCAACTATCGGCAGCCGCAGCGCCCAGCGCCGCCCCTGCCGCCAAAGCAATTAGCGACCTTTTCACCCCGCAAATATACTCAATTTTCCCGACAATTCCCCCCTTCAACCACAATTTTTTTTTGCAGTTTCAAAAAAAATGTTGTAACTTTGCGCTCGCAGGCCGCCCAGAAGCCCCGGTCTGGGGTAAGCGAGGCGGGATGCGCAAACATAAAAAAGCGTTTATCCGCGCTGATTCTTGACACTTCGAAGTTCTCGCAAAATTTCATTTCCTGTCAAGGTTCGAGCAACGGTAGATGCCCGTGGATATGTTATATATTGCTCTCGGCAACCGCCGAAGGCAGCTTATATGCATATTGGCGTGGGCTTCTGCGTTGCCGTCCAACAGGAAAGGGCAATGCGAGACGCCTAGAAGTGTAGGACGGCAACAGATACAGACTCCTACGCTTTTTTCATATCCACCCCTAACCGCCAACGAGAGGAGGACCGCGGCACCCATTCTATTGGAGCTAATTTAAACGTATCAAGACTTATAATTTTGATAGCAACGCAGCCCTTGAACCCACTATGACAATCACTCCCGCACTGGCCGTGGGTCAGTCGGTGCAACTGCTTGCAGACCCCACCGCAGTGTGGACCAGCTCCAACCAAGACGTGTTGAAAGTAGACGAGACTGGTCAAGTGACTGGCGTGAGCAATGGCTCGGCCACTATCTATGCAACTGCGGGCAACAAGGTGGCTGAAATCACCATCGAGGTAGATAACACTCTCTCTGTGCTCGAGGTGACCTCGCCCGACACCACCACCCTCACCTACGACCTGCGCGGCATCCGCACCTCCGCCAATCGCGGCATTGTGCTGTCGCGCTCCACCAAAACACACCTCTAACACTATATACATCACACACACAGACAACCCCACGCAGCCGCTCGCGCGTTAGCCCAGCCTGCGTGGGGGTCGCGTCCCCCCACCCTGCCGCCGCGACCGCAATGCGCTGACTGGCAACGCGTTGTCTATGTAGGGACGCGCGGCTCGTGCGTCCGGTGGTAGCACGACCCACAGCAACTACGCACGCATCACATTCGCCCGCCAGACGCACGAGCCGTGCGTCCCTACATCAGTCAATCACAAAAATGGCAACATAATACACTGATTAATAATGCGTTACCTGCGCAA
>QLIP01068848.1_pt1 | contig 36339 bp, 32 predicted proteins | sample 1769771 | NCBI WGS metagenome assembly QLIP01 (sample SAMN09428762, study PRJNA476227) | Gut metagenome, whole genome shotgun sequencing project. | isolation source: cecum | host: Rhizomys sinensis | place: China: Jinsha town of Minqing, Fujian Province | collected 2013-09-23 | reverse complement strand
GGTTAACCAGGGCGTACTTTCCTTATTAGGTTAACATAACAAAACAGCCTGAAGCAGCTTAAAAGATTTAAAAACAAAACGCAAAAAAAGCCCCCGCAGAAGCAGCAATATCGCTCTTGCGGGGGTATTTGTCATGTACGTGCGGCCCCAGCTTCCATCCGGGGCAAAGAAGCGTTCATGCCTTGCTTAAATATTTTTGCAAAGGCAGCCAGACCATCCAGGCAATCAGACTTCCGGCTAGTGCGGTAAGCAGCTGCGTGAGTGAGAACGTGATACGCGCCGCTGCCAATACGGCTGGCAATGCATTGGAATTGGGGAGCCTGTCTGCAATGCCAGGCCCATATGCGGGCAGCACGATCCATACGATCGTAATGCAAAGAAATGCGGCCTTTATAATGGAGCCGATGATAAGCAGGACAGCAAGCGGAAACTTGCCCGGCTTTGCATAGGCTGCGGCGCAGACAAGCAGCGCATTCCCCGCCATAGTCAGTGGGAGAATGAGCGGGACGGCAGCTATGAGCGGGGATCCGGTAATGAAAAATGCAGTGACCGGCGCGATAATGGAAATTGCCAGCCCGCTGTATATACCGGCCGTTAATGTGGCAATAATCAAAACAGCGTTAACAATAGGCCCTGTAATATAGGGAGAAAAGTTTTTAAAAAACTGGCTAATGATACAGATTGCAAGAAGAAGCGCGGTCTGCGCCAGCTGCCTGACAGTGAATTTTTTCATAAGCAACCTCTTTTCCTGGAAGTTTTATCTTTATTATAAAAAAAGGATATAGGAAAAGCAAGAAAAATACTGGTATTTTCATTGCGGTTGTGGTATAATCATTCGATGACTGCGAGTATATGGAAATTCAAATATGGCGTATACTGATGTGAAGTGAATACGAGGAGGATACCAGAGCAATGAGCGTACAGGTAGAAAAATTAGAAAAAAACATGGCGAAGCTGACGATTGAAGTATCGGCAGAAGAATTAGGGAAGGCGATTGATAAGGCATACCAGAAAAACAAAAACCGGATCAGCCTCCCGGGTTTCCGCAAGGGCAAAGCGCCCCGCCATATGATCGAAAAAATGTACGGCAAAGAGTTCTTTTATGAGGACGCGGCGAATATTTTAATTCCGACAGCCTATGAAAAGGCTTATGACGAATGCACCGAAGAGATCGTTTCCACTCCTGAGATCGACGTTGTGCAGCTAGAAGCGGGCAAGCCTTTTATTTTTACGGCAGAAGTGGCATTAAAGCCGGAGGTAAAACTTGGCAAATATAAAGGCGTTAAAATTGATAAAATAGAGACAGATGTAACAGAAGAAGAAATCGACGCTGCGGTGGAAAAAGAAAGGGAGTCCAATGCGAGGACGATTCTTGTAGAAGACCGTGCGGTAAAAGACGGGGATATGACCGTCATCGACTTTGAAGGTTTCTTAGACGGCGTGGCATTTGAAGGCGGCAAAGGAGAAAACTATCCGTTAACGATTGGCTCAGGAGCATTTATCCCTGGCTTTGAGGAACAGCTCATAGGAGCGAAGATCGGTGAGGAAATACAGCTGAATGTGACCTTCCCGGAAGAATACCAGGCGAAAGACCTCGCGGGCAAGCCGGCAGTTTTCCAAGTGACGGTAAAGGAGATTAAGGAAAAACAGCTTCCTGCGCTCGATGATGAGTTTGCGGGTGAAGTATCAGAGTTTGAAACGCTTGCGGAATATAGGGAAGATGTGAAACGGCAGCTGGCAGAAAGAAAAGCGGCGCGTGCAAAAGAAGAAAAGGAAGAAGCTGTGATAGAAGCGGTTGTAGCAAACGCGGCGATGGACATTCCAGAGGCGATGATTGAAACGCGGCAAAAACAGGCGATCAAAGACTTTGCACAAAGAATCCAGATGCAGGGCTTTACGCTAGAACAGTATATGCAGTTTACAGGCATGACGCAGGAAAAAATGAAGGAACGCTTCAAAATACAGGCAGAAAGCCAGATTAAAGCAAGACTGGTATTAGAGGCCATCGCTTCTGCGGAAAAGATTACGGCGACCGAGGAAGAATACGAGGAGCAGCTAGCGAAGATGGCAGAGTCTTACCAGATGGAAGTTGACAAAGTAAAGGATATGATAAGCGAAAGCGACAAAAAGCAGCTTATGACAGATATTGCAGTAGAAAAAGCACTGAAGTTCGCTGTAGAGAAGGCAAAAGAGAAATAATACGGCAGGTTTATGCACATTTTAGCGAAGCAACGCAGAAAAGAGGTTTTTTATGAGTTTAGTACCATATGTCATTGAACAAACGAGCAGGGGGGAACGCTCTTATGATATTTACTCCCGTTTGTTAAAAGAAAGAATCATTTTTCTTGGGGAAGAAGTAACAGAAGTGACGGCGAGCCTTGTTGTGGCGCAGCTTTTGTTTTTGGAAGCGGAAGATCCGGAAAAGGATATCCATCTTTACATTAACAGCCCCGGCGGCAGCGTGACCGCTGGCATGGCAATTTATGATACGATGCAGCATATCAAATGCGACGTGGCGACGCTTTGCATCGGCATGGCGGCAAGCATGGGGGCATTCCTGCTTGCGGGCGGCACCAAAGGTAAGAGGGGCGCACTCCCTAATGCGGAGATTATGATACACCAGCCGCTTGGCGGTGCACATGGGCAGGCGACGGAAATTGAAATCGCGGCAAAGCATATTTTGCATACAAAAGAGAAATTAAACCGTATTCTTGCTGAAAATACCGGGCAGGAGTATGATGTGATTGCTGCCGATACGGACAGGGATAACTGGAAGACGGCGCAGGAAGCCAAAGCCTATGGCCTGATCGATGAGGTATATCAGCCAAGGCCAAGGGAGAAAAAAGAAAGTAAATAAATGCCAAGCGCACCGTAAGGCTGCGCTGGCTTGGAGGAGTAGCATGGCTAGAAGAAATTCAGAGGACAAAGTCAGATGTTCCTTTTGCAACAAACCGCAAAGCCAAGTGCGGAAAATGATCTCTGGGCCTGCGGGAGTCTATATCTGTAATGGGTGCATCGACATATGCAGCGAGATGATGGAAGAAGACTTTGAAGATGCCGATACAGAAATGGGAGCAGGGCTGGAAGAAGATATCAATCTCTTAAAGCCGGTGGAGATCAAAGAGTTTCTGGACGAATATGTCATCGGCCAGGAAACTGCAAAGAAAGTGCTGGCAGTTGCCGTCTACAACCATTATAAACGTGTCATGGCAGACAGGGATTTAGATGATGTGGAGCTGCAAAAAAGCAATGTCATTATGATTGGGCCGACCGGTTCCGGGAAAACTTACCTGGCGCAGACATTAGCGCGGATTATCAACGTGCCGTTTGCCATTGCGGATGCGACGACGTTAACGGAAGCAGGATATGTCGGGGAGGATGTGGAAAACATTCTCCTAAAGCTCATCCAGGCGGCAGATTATGATGTGGAACGCGCACAGTATGGCATCATTTATATTGATGAGATTGATAAAATTACGAAAAAAAGCGAAAATGTATCCATTACAAGGGATGTTTCGGGAGAAGGCGTGCAGCAGGCGCTCTTAAAGATTATGGAGGGGACGATTGCATCCGTGCCGCCGCAGGGCGGAAGGAAGCACCCGCATCAGGAATTGATACAGATTGACACTTCCAACGTACTGTTTTTGTGCGGCGGCGCTTTTGATGGGCTGGATAAGATTGTAGAAACGAGGCTGGACCGCAATACGATAGGGTTTGGCGCACAAATACAGGAAAAATCCAGAAAGGCGATCGGAGAGATTTTTGCGGAAGTGACGCCGCAGGATCTTGTAACTTATGGGCTGATTCCAGAATTTGTCGGGCGCGTACCGATTACAGTAGCGTTAGAAGGGCTAGACCATGAGGCTTTGGTACGCATTTTAAAAGAGCCAAAGAGTGCACTTATCAAGCAGTATCAGAAGCTGTTCCGTTATGATAGCGTAAAACTTTCTTTTGAGCCGGACGCAGTGGACGCCATTGCGGCTAAGGCACTGGAAAGAAAGATTGGAGCGAGAGGTCTGCGCTCCATTATGGAAAATGTCATGATGGACGTGATGTACCGTATTCCATCTGATGATACGATTGAGCAGTGCATCATTACAAAAAAAGCCGTCGAGGACGGGAGCGAACCGCTTGTCGTTTACAAAGATACAAGGGAGCGCGTACCTAGGGCGAGGTGAATAGCAGGCCGTCTTTTTCAGGCATAAGAGCCGTAAACTGGGCACTTCTGCCATGGAAGGGGCGGTTTTCTGATTTTATGGGATACAAGGGAGAGGATTAAATAACAGATGGAATATATAGAAGACAGAATCTTACTGCCGACGGTTGCCCTTCGCGGGCTTACTATACTGCCGGATACGGTGATTCATTTTGATTTAAGCAGGGCAAAGTCCATACAGGCAGTGGAACAGGCGATGGGCACAGAACAACAATATATTTTCCTGACAGCCCAGAAAGATGTGGATGTGGCGGATCCGGTGTATGGGGACGTTTGCGAAATCGGCACGATTGCCGTTGTCAAGCAGATGACAAAACTGTCGGAGCAGATTGTAAGGATACTGGTAGAGGGTATCTGCAGGGCAAAAATTTACGCGTTTGCGCAAGGAAGCGCAGAATACCTGCAGGCAGAAGTTGCCAGGGTGGAGGACTGTAACTTGCCTGACAGGCTGGAAGAAGAAGCCATGACACGGACGTTAGAAGACCTGTTTTTGCGCTACAGGGAATATTATCCAAAGACTGGCAGGAGTTTTGCAGAAACATTCCGGGATACTTACCGCCTAGGGCGGCTGATCGACCAGATGACGATGAATATGCCGTTAAGCTGTGCGGATAAGCAAAGCATTTTAGAAACGCTTGATCTTAAGAAACGTTATGAGGTGATGTCGCTCATCTTGTCGGAAGAAATTGAAATTGCAAAAGTAAAATATGAGCTGTCTGAGCAGCTAAGAAGCAAAGTGGCCAAAAACCAAAAGGAATATTTGTTAAAAGAACAGATGCAATTTATCCGGGAAGAGCTTGGCGATGTGGAAGGGACGCTTTCAGAAGCGGACAGATTTGAAAAAGCGCTCGCGAAATTAAAGGCAAAACCAGAGATCAGGGAAAGCATCAAAAAAGAAATCAAACGATTCCGCAGCAGTGCGGCGAGCAGTTCTGAAAGCGCACTAGAGCGCGCCCATATTGAAATGCTGCTGGAACTGCCGTGGGAAACTGTTTCCAAAGACAGTTTAAGCCTGGAAAGGGCAGAGAAAATTTTAGAAGAGCAGCATTACGGGCTAGAGCAAGTAAAAGAAAGAATATTGGAATTTCTTGCTGTGCGCATTCTGGCTCAAAAAGGCGAAAGCCCAATCATCTGTTTAGTCGGCCCTCCCGGGACGGGCAAGACCTCGATTGCCAAAAGCATTGCGGAAGCGTTAAATAAAAAATATGTCCGCGTCTGCCTTGGCGGGGTGCGCGATGAGGCAGAAATCCGGGGACACCGCAAAACGTATGTTGGGGCAATGCCCGGGCGGATTGCGGCTGCGTTAAAGCAGGCGGGCGTCAAAAATCCGCTGATGCTTTTAGATGAGATTGATAAAGTGAGCAGTGATTATAAGGGGGATACGGCTTCGGCACTGTTAGAAGTGCTAGACAGTGAACAAAACAGCCATTTCCGGGATCATTATGTGGAACTGCCGTTGGATTTGTCCCAGACACTCTTTATTGCGACTGCCAATTCCACGTCGCCCATTCCAAGGCCGCTTTTAGACAGGATGGAGATTATCGAGCTGACAAGTTATACAGCCAATGAGAAGTTCCATATTGCAAAAGAGCACCTGCTTGGAAAACAGCTGCGCAAAAATGGGATGGAAGACGGAAAGCTGACAGTAAGCGATAAAGCGCTGCAGCAAATCATTCACGCGTATACAAAAGAAGCCGGGGTTCGAGAATTAGAACGAAAAATCGGCGAATTGTGCAGGAAGGCAGCGAAGGAAATCCTGCAAAAAGATAAAGAGAGCGTACAGGTTACGGCGGGCAATCTTTCTAAATATTTAGGGAAAGAGAAGTATGCGGGCAAGCCAGTCAATGAAAAAGACGAGATTGGCATTGCCAGAGGGCTGGCATGGACGAGCGTCGGCGGCGACACGCTGCAGATTGAAGTAAATACAGCACCGGGAAAAGGCGCGGTCAGCCTGACCGGACAGATGGGGGACGTCATGAAGGAGTCTGCGATGATTGCCATGAGTTATGTCCGGTCCATCGGCAAAGAATATAAAATAACAAATGATATTTTTAAGAAAAGAGATTTCCATATCCATATTCCGGAAGGCGCAGTGCCAAAAGACGGCCCGTCTGCCGGCATTACGATGGCAACGGCGATTTTATCTGCCGTAACGGATATTCCAGTTAAGGCCAATCTGGCAATGACAGGGGAAGTGACGCTGCGGGGGCGCGTCCTGCCAGTCGGCGGTTTAAAAGAGAAGCTCTTAGCTGCCAAGATAGCTGGCATTACAAAAGTACTCGTGCCAAAGAAGAATGAAAAGGACATTGAGGAAATTACAAAAGAGATTAAGGCAGGCTTGCAGATTGTCTATGTAGAAACGATGAAAGAGGTGATTGCCAATGCATTCTGCTAAAGAAACGCAAAGTTCTTTTGTCATAAAGAGCGTCAATTTAGAAACGGTCTGTGGCGTGACAAGCACATTTCCAGAAAATGACAAGCCGGAGATTGCCTTTGCCGGAAAGAGCAATGTCGGAAAGTCTTCTTTGATCAATGCGCTGATGAACCGTAAATCTTATGCAAGGATAAGCGCACAGCCGGGAAAGACGCAGACAGTCAACTTTTATAATATCAACGAAGAAATCTATTTTGTGGATCTGCCGGGCTATGGGTATACCAAAGCCGCCCAGGCGGTCAAAGAAAAATGGGGGCGGATGGTAGAACGCTATCTGCAAAGCTCTAAGCAGCTAAAAGCCGTATTTTTGCTGATCGACATCCGGCATGAGCCTTCCGCTAATGACTGCGCCATGTATGAATGGATCGTTTACCAGGGATACCGGCCGATTATCATTGCCACGAAGGCGGATAAGATCAACCGTTCCCAGCTGCAAAAGCATGTAAAATTGGTCAGGGAGGGGCTTAAGGCGCCAAAGGATGCTGTTATCATTCCTTTTTCCGCCCTCTCGAAGCAGGGACGGGAAGAAATTTACCAGATCATAATGGGGTATCTGCCAGAAACATGACGCTTGCGCTCATCTTTGGGACGGGCTTTTATAATGCTTTGGCAGTGTATTACATATACTTTTTTAGAAAATGTTGGCGGGCAGGGAAATGTGAAGAAAAAAGACGGTTGGCAAAGGGGCAAAAATACAGACAGGGCAGGAAAACAGCAAAAATATGTCCGCTGCATTCTGGCGGTTTATCTGCTTTTGCTTGTGCGTCTGCTTATTTTTAAATATCCGCCGGGGCAGTTTTGGCAGATTATGCGCTCGTGGGATAAGGAAGTCATATTAGAAGGCTTAGAAAGCGCGAATTTTGTCCCGTTTAAGACGATTCGGATGTATATCCGCTATTATGGAAGGTTAAACAGTTTTGAAAACCTGTTTGGAAATATTCTTGTATTTGTCCCATTTGGCTATCTGCTCCCGCGTGCATCGGCAAAGCTGAAAAATGCATCGGCGGCGTTTCTTGCGGTTTTTGCCGTTGTGGCGGCCATTGAGGTTTTCCAGCTCTTTAGTGCCTTTGGGGCGTTTGATGTGGACGATTTTATTTTAAACTGTATTGGCGGCATGGCAGGCTATGCGATGGCCAGGCATGGAAAAGGTGACAGATGTGCTTGACTTTTTCCACAAGGCAGTATAATATAGTCGTAAGCAGGAATACTATACCCTGCTAGGGTAGGGTATGGCACCCTGGCACGGAGGATGAGGCTTGAAAGAAGAAATTTATAAAATAACAGGAATGTCGTGCGCATCGTGCAGCAGTGCAATAGAGCGTGTGACAAGGAAGATGGACGGCGTTGTAAGCAGCGACGTTAATCTGGCGACAGAGCGGATGCGGATTGTATATGACGAGGCAAAAACGGATGCCGCACGGATTATGCAAAAAGTAGAAAAAGCGGGATTTGGCATCTGCCCCTACGAAAAGGAAAGCGCCAGGCAAGATGGCGCGGCCGGGAAAATAAGCCAGGAGGGGGCACAGGATAAAGGAGAAGACGGCCTTGGATATACGAAGAAGCAAATGTACGGCGCAATAATAACGACCGTTATGTTATTATATGTATCCATGGGGCAGATGCTGCCTATGCCGCTTCCGGTGCCGTATTGGATCAGCATGCATGACGCGCCGGAAAATTATGCGCTGACACAGCTGCTGCTTACGATACCGGTGCTTTGGTTTGGGCGCAAGTTTTTTACCGGGGGCTTTCGGGCACTCATACGGCGCAGCCCTAATATGGATTCCCTTGTGGCGATTGGAAGCGGGACTTCCTTTTTGTACAGTCTTTTTTTGACGTACCAGATACCGTATGATGCGATGCAAGTCCACCATCTTTATTATGAATCGGCCGCAGTCGTCGTGACGTTTATCATGATTGGGAAATATTTGGAAAACAGGAGCAAAAAAAAGACGAAAGGCGCAATCGAAAAGCTGCTTAAGCTGGCGCCCGATACAGCACTGTTAGTAGAGGATGGCGCCACAAGGCAAGTGCCGTCTGCCTCATTAAAAAAAGGCGATACCGTCCTAATCAGGCCGGGCGACCGGATTCCCATCGACGGGATTGTGACAGAAGGAGAAAGCGGTGTTGACGAATCCATGTTAACTGGCGAGAGCCTTCCGGTAGAGAAAAAAGAAGGAAGCCAGGTCATTGGCGGCAGCGTAAACCACAATGGCGTTTTATACATCCGGGTTAACCGTGTTGGCGAAGATACGACATTATCTAAAATTGTCCGCATTGTGGAGGAGGCGCAGGGAAAGAAAGCGCCGATTTCCAAAACGGCTGACCGTGTGGCGGGGTTTTTTGTGCCGACAGTCATTGTGATCGCGTCTGCGTCTGCCATTTTGTGGGCGGCGCTTGGATATGATGCGGCGTTTGTGCTTCGGATTTTTACGGCAGTGCTTGTCATTGCCTGTCCATGTGCGCTTGGCCTTGCTACGCCGACGGCGATTATGGTAGGCACGGGCCTTGGGGCATCTAATGGTATTTTGATCCGAAGCGGGGAAGCACTGGAAATGGCGCACAAGGCAGATGTGGCTATATTGGACAAGACGGGGACGATTACGGAAGGAAAGCCGCAGGTCGCAGCGATTATTGCCAAAGACCAGAATGAGGAAGAACTGCTGGCAGCAGCAGCGGCGGCAGAGAGCCTGTCAGGGCATCCGCTTGCGGGCGCCATTGTAGAAGAAGCAAAGAAAAGAAATGTGCCATACCAGGCAGACATTGTGCAATTTGAGAATAGTACGGGAGCGGGCATCCGGGCAGTGTGCAGCGATGGCAGAAGCATTGTGACAGGCAATGCGCGGATGCTTTGTGATAATAAAATAACACCTGGAATTTATGAAAAGGAAGCAAAAGAGCTTTCGGCAAAGGGGCAAACCCCTATGTATGTGGCGATTGACGGCACCGTCCGGGGCATTATCAGCGTGGCGGATACCGTAAAGGATACGAGCGTGGCAGCTGTCGGGCAGATGAAAAAACTTGGCATGACAGTCTGTATGCTCACGGGTGACAGCCGGCAGACGGCAGAATATATCGGCGCGATCGTGCATGCGGATGAGGTTATCGCGCAGGTGCTGCCTAAGGACAAGGCGGCGGTCATCGCAAAGCTGCAGGAGCAGGGCAGGACGGTGCTTATGGTAGGTGATGGCATCAACGATGCCCCTGCGCTTGTACAGGCGGATGTCGGCATTGCGGTTGGAAGTGGAAGCGATATTGCAGTCGAGGCAGGGGATATTGTCCTGATGGGTTCTAGCCTGCAGGATGTCTGCAAAGCGGTCAGGTTAAGCCGTTATACAATCAGAAATGTCCGGCAGAATCTTTTTTGGGCATTCTGTTATAACACGATAGGCATACCGCTTGCGGCGGGCGTCCTGTATCCGCTAAATGGTCTGCTGCTTGATCCTATGTTTGCGGGCTTGGCAATGTCGCTAAGTTCTGTATGCGTTGTAGCTAATGCTTTAAGTCTTAGGAGGAAAAAAATTTGAAAACACAAAAAACAGAAAAAACAGAAAAACCAAAAAAAACAAAAAAAGAACCGAAGCCAGTAAAAGATGACACAAACCGCCGGAAGTGGAAAAGAGAGGCATCTGAGAAAACCAGGCTCAGCCACAGGTTAAGCCGGATAGAAGGACAGATCCGGGGAATTAAAGGCATGATAGAGGATGACTGCCATTGCATGGACATTATGACACAAGTGTCAGCTTCACAGGCAGCACTCGCAAGTTTTAGCAGGGAATTGTTAAACGACCATATTAGAACGTGCATGAATGCCGATGAGAGAGCGGGCAGGGATGCAGCCGCAGAAGAATTGGTAGAAATGTTAAAGCCTATTATGAGGTAGCATGAGATAGGAGGCCGACATGGCAGTATTGTATGTGGAAGATATGCATTGCCAAAAATGCGTAGAAAGGATTGGCAAGGCATTGGCAGCAGCCGGGCTGGAATATACGGTATCGTTAGAAAATAAGACGGTAACAGTGGACGGCAAAGAGGACTGTGTGAAAACGGCAATGGAAGAATTAGATGACATTGGCTTTGCGGCGCGTATCCAGTAAAATCAGATGCCCCGCAGCTTTCGTGCGGGGCATGCGTGCTATACGATATGCGCTTTTTGCAGGGCTGTTACGATAAGTGCCGTTAAAATGGCAGCGACAATGGCTTCCGGGACGCCGTTGATGGCGATGACAGAAAGGATAAATTGGTACACGCCATTTGCGGCAATGCCGTTTGCATTGGCATAGGAGTTTCCAAAAAACAGCAGGATCATATGCATTACAAGCAGCGTATTCGTCAATGCGCCGCACATGCCGGCAAGGGCGAGTGCGGGCATATTGCTGCCGCCTTTTTTTTCTGATAGTTTAGAGAGCGCCCGATAGACAAAAAACGGGATGATGCCGACTAAAATGCGCGGGATAAAACAAACGGCCAGGCTGCCTATGCCTCCTTTTGCCGCCCCAAGGGAATAGAACGGGGAAAAGACAAAGGAAGTTGCCGTCGGGTTGAAAGTGTTGTTGATCAGGCTCGTCAAACCGAATACAAAACCAAGATATGCGCCTTTTTTTGGGCCTAGTGTAATGGATGCGATAATGACGGGAATGTGGATAATCGTCGCTCTTGTAAATCCAAGCGGGATGTATCCAAGAAATGGGGTAAAGGCAAGGATAAGGATCAGTGCCGCGAAAAGTGCAGTCTGTACCATGCCTAGTGTCTGCGGCTGGATGCCGCCTGCTGTTGTCTGCTGTTTCATGTTGTTTCCTCCTTGTTATTATTCTCTAAATGAGATACAATACAGCATCAGTATAGCATGTGCATAGGGAAAAAACAAGGCCGGTGTTTTTAAGAGAAGGAGAACAGGTGTTATGTTAAAGGGAAAAACGGTTGTTTTAGGCGTTACTGGCAGTATTGCCGCTTATAAGGCGGCCAATCTTGCCAGCATGCTCGTCAAGCTGCATGCTGATGTGCAAGTTATCATGACACACAATGCCACAAATTTCATTACACCTGTTACTTTTGAAACGCTGACAGGAAACAAATGCCTGACTGATACTTTTGACAGAAATTTCCAATACCAGGTAGAGCATGTCGCTTTAGCAAAGAGGGCAGATGTCCTTATCGTGGCTCCGGCTACGGCCAATGTCATTGCGAAGATGGCGTATGGGCTGGCAGACGATATGCTTACGACGACTGTGCTGGCATGTGAGTGCAAAAAGATTGCCGCCCCTGCCATGAATACCCGGATGTATCAAAATCCGATCGTGCAGCACAATCTCGCCCGGCTTGCCGATGCGGGGTTTGTCATTGTAAAACCGGCTCAAGGGACGCTTGCCTGTGGGGATATTGGGGAAGGAAAGCTCCCGGATGAGGCGCTGCTCGTAGATTATATTTTAAAAGAAATTGCGTATCCGAAAGATATGCTTGGAAAAAATGTGCTTGTGACAGCCGGGCCTACGAAAGAGGCGATCGATCCGGTCCGCTATATGACAAATCATTCCACTGGCAAGATGGGGTATGCCCTGGCAAAAGCGTGCATGCTCCGGGGAGCAAATGTGACACTTGTGTCAGGAGAAACAAGCCTTGCGCCGGTTCCGTTTGTTAAGATGGTGACGGCCGTGAGTGCAAAAGAGATGTTTGAGGCTGTTGTAAGCCGGGCAGATACGCAGCATATTATTATCAAAGCGGCGGCCGTGGCAGATTACAGGCCGGTGGCCGTTTGTGGGGAGAAGATGAAAAAAACGGATGCGCAGCTGTCCATTGCGTTAGAGCGGACGGACGATATTTTGCGCCATCTTGGCGAATGCAAAAAAGAGGGGCAGTTTTTGTGCGGTTTTTCCATGGAAACGCAGGATATGATAGAAAATGCCAAAAAGAAGCTGGAAACGAAACGCTTAGACATGATCGTTGCCAACAATCTAAAGCAGGAAGGCGCCGGTTTTGCCACGGATACGAATATCATCACGATCATCACAAGCAAGAAGGAGCTTGCGCTTGCAAAAATGCCGAAGGAAGAGGCAGCGCATAAAATATTAGATGAAATATTGAATTTATGCATTGACATTTAGCGCGTTAAATTTTATAATAAAATCCCTGCGAAAGAGAATCAGAAAAGCAAGGAAGCGGTTTTTGCAGCAAAGTTTCATGCGGCTTCGACTCTAGGAGCCACAGCATCCATACTTCTTCCCGTTCGGGAAATTTCTCACCTTATGGTTGTCAAAACCTTAAAATTCTCACTTTATGATTGTCAAAACCTTAAAATTCTAAAATCTTACAAACAATTCTTATTATTATCCAAAACACATATCCTGCCGCAATTATGCCGCATACGCAAAAAGATTCTTACAAAGGGAAATTATTGTTTAAGGAGGAAACAGAATGAAAGAAAAATGTAAAAAATGGTGTTCCTGCCTTGTGCTTTTGTTGGCAGCCCTGCTGCTTATGCCAGCACACGCGCAAGCGGAAGGCACGAGTATGGTGTATCGGCATTTCCATGTAGGCCATCAAAATTACGAGGGAGGCTGCTACACTCGTCCGGTTCATGGGAATAGGTATCAGGATAATTGGGTTACATGTTATGGGGCGATCATGAATGGCGCCTGTACAAGATGCGGCAGATCCGGATCCGGTACGGTATGCGAGTCAAAAATAAACCAGCAAATCGTAACAAATGAAATTATCCGTTATGATCTTGGATGCATGAGGTATCCGGGAGATACTGATATGATCTTGAATATCGTACCAAGCACAACGGCATGGGCGAGAGAAGTGTTCTTGAATGCAGAATGTCAGGTGTATACCAGCAGGTCATCTTACACGCTTGGGGACAAGCCGTACAAATGGAACGGCGGGGAGCCTAGCGCAGCAAGGCAAGTCCGGGCTTATTCCAATGGAACCTATAAGCTGGCGCTTGCGGGTGAGGATGGGTCTATATACCCTGGCTATGCAGAGATCCAAATTTCCAATATTGACAATACTGGACCTGTCATTGAAGGGTATGAATGCCTGCCAACGGAATGGACAAACGGTCCTGTTCGTATTAACATAACTTCTGCCAAAGATGAACAGGCGGATGGCAGCGAAGGCAGCGGCTTGCATCCGACTCCGTTTCGCTGGCAAAATAACGGCTACTGGATCAAAGAGGGCTATCAGGCAGAAGATAACGGGCGTGTCACCGTAGCTGTACGCGATATAGTTGGCAATGAAACTAGAATGGCGATTACGATTTCCAACATAGATAAAGTAGCGCCTGTTATTGAAAGCATACAGGCAACACCGGGCGTCAATCTGGAAAAAAGCACGATCAGCGTTGTGGCAAAAGACATCCAGGCGGATGGCAGCGAAGGCAGCGGCCTGCATGCACAGGCATATTCCTGGGACGGCGGGCAGACGTGGCAGAGCGAAGGTACTTATACAGTAAAGAAAAACGGCACGTATGCCGTATTAGTGCGCGATGCAGTAGGCAATGCGAAAGAAGGGCAGATTACAATAGACAACATTGACATGTATGGTCCTCGCTTTACTTATGAGAACAAGCCTTCAACATGGACGGACAAGGCGGTGCTCCTTACTATTACGGCAGCAGATGAAAATTCGGACGGCACGCCGGGCGCCGGGATGCCGGAACAGGCGTATTCCTGGGATGATGGCCTGACATGGACAAACGATAACACACGTTATATATTTGCGAACACTACGTTGGCAGTGGCAGTCAAAGACATCTATGGCAATGTGGAAAAACAATCCATTACCGTGGAAAATATTGATAAAACGCCGCCTGAGGCATTCCTTAGCGTTGGCGCACAACAGCGTTTAACGGATGGGACGAAGCAGGTAACATTGACAGCGATGGCGTTTGACGATCAGTCGGGCCTGGCCGATAAGCCGTATTCCTGGAATGGCGGGGCAGACTGGACAGGCGAAACGAAAAAAAATGTCCATTTAGAAGGCACATACCGTCTGCTTGTACGCGATGCCTGTGGCAACAAGGTGTCTGTGACAGCCTATGTGGCGCCGTTTTCTAAAGATATTGAACCGCCGGATGAACAAACGGAAGCCGAAAAAGCGGAAGCTGCCAAAAAGGCGGAAGAGGCCAAAAAGGCAGAGGAAGCCAAGGAGGCCGAAAGACAGGCCAAACTGGAACAAAGCGTCTCAGAGAATATATTGCGCCTCTTCCAGCAGGAAAGAATGGACAGGGAATTTTTGCTAAACCAAAGGGCGGACAGGGAGCTTTTGCTCAGTCAGCGCATGGAACCGCAGTATAACATAGCAGCCGAAGGCGAAACAGAAAAAGAAACAACAAAAGAAACAGCAAAAGAAGAAACAAACAAGCCAGAAACACAGCCAAAAACGCTAGGCAGAGAGTCGGCACACCTGACTCTTACAGATAAAATCAAAGAGAGCGCTGCCGGGCAGGAATCTGATGCAGCAAAAGAGGCCATCATAGAAGACACTAGCGTGCCGCTTGCAAAAAAGACGCAGGAAGCACAAGAAGCGCAGCCTGCCTGGAAACTGGAAACATGGATGCTTCCTGTACTGATCGCATTCCTTGTATTCTTGCTGGCAGCCATCTTCCTATGGCAGTTTGTCCTTACTGCCCAGATTTATACAAAAGATACGTTTGGCAACGAGAGTGCATTAGGACGGCAGCTTATCTGGCGCAAAAAGGGCGGATATTGCATCTTCCTTTCCGAAACGATGTATGAAAAGAGCGAAACCGGCGAATTTAAAATTATATTTACCGACATTTTTGCAAGACGCAAACAAGGCATCCCGCTCTTTATACAGTACAGGCAAAAGACGATCAAACTTGTCGTACAGCAGGAAATTTCTTTTTGTTTAGGTTTATAAAACTTTTTTAAAAAATTATAGCAAAGGTATTGACAACCAGAAAAAATATGATAACATGAACATATGAACAATTACTCATATGTGTAAACAACTAAGAGGCGTACATTGTTTGTGCGCCTCTTTTTGCCAATCAGCCAGGAAGGAGGGAAACCATGCAGTTTACCGGCGCAACAGAAATAGAACAGTGCGAATGCACTTTCGTGCATGAGGAAATCGTAAGGGACGTTGCAGCCCACATGCCGCCTGATGAAAAAATCTGTGACCTTGCGGATTTTTTTAAAGTCTTTGCCGATTCTACAAGAATCAGAATACTGTACGTACTGCTGCATTCGGAATTGTGCGTCTGTGACCTAGCGGAAGCCCTGCACATGACACAATCGGCAATCTCCCATCAGCTTAGGATGCTAAAACAGATGGCTCTTGTAAAAAACAAAAGAGACGGGAAAACAATCTACTATTCCTTATCGGATAGCCATATTGCGGCAATTTTAAGCCAGGGACTTGAGCACATCGAGGAATAAAAACAAAAATGAATGGAGGAAAAGAAAATGCAAAAGAAATTCAAACTAGAAGACTTAGACTGCGCACACTGCGCGGGGCTGATTGAGGAAAAAACGGCACAGCTTGCCGGGGTAAAAAGCTGCAGCGTGACATTCCTGACAGGGAAAATGGTATTGGACATAGAAGATGGAAAAGAAAAAGAAGTCATAAAAGAAATCAAAAAGATCATCAAAAAACTTGAGCCGGATGTAGAACTGGTGGAACTGGAAGGGTGAGACAGCGATGAACAAAAAATTTAAGAAAAAACTCAGCCGCGTGATGATAGGAGCCGCCGTTTACGCCGCGGCTCTTCTTCTCCCGCTTGCCTGGCGCGGCCAGGAGGCGCTTCCCGCTGGCGTTTCCTTAACGTGTTTTCTTGCCGCCTATTTTATCATTGGCGGAGACGTCGTCGCCAAAGCGGTGCGCAATATCGGACGCGGGCAAGTATTTGATGAAAACTTTCTCATGACAATTGCCACGGCGGGCGCCTTTTTTGTCGGTGACTACCCTGAGGCTGCCGCTGTCATGCTCTTTTACCAGATTGGAGAACTCTTCCAGTCCTACGCTGTAAACAAATCCCGCCGTTCGATTGCAGACTTGATGGATATACGTCCTGACGTTGCTGCTGTATTGCAAGACGGGGAAGTTGTGGAGATGGCACCGGAAAAAGTAAATGTTGGCGATATCATTTTGGTGCGCCCGGGAGAAAAAATCCCGCTAGACGGCGTGATCATAGAAGGGAATACAACGCTTGACACGAAAGCGTTAACCGGGGAGAGCGTCCCAAGAGAGGCGCTTTTAGGCGAAGCGGTCATCAGCGGCTGCATCAACTTGACCGGTGCAGTGCAAATAAAAGCGGCAAAACCGTTTGGCGAGTCTACAGTCAGCAAAATATTGGACTTAGTGGAAAATGCTGGAAACAAAAAGGCCCAGGCAGAACAGTTTATTTCCAAATTCGCCCGTTATTATACGCCGATTGTTGTGTTTTGCGCACTCCTGCTGGCCATGCTTCCCCCGCTGTTTACCGGGGAATGGAGCATGTGGATTTACCGTGCGCTGACATTTCTTGTCATTTCCTGTCCTTGTGCATTAGTCATTTCCATACCGCTTAGTTTCTTTGGCGGCGTTGGCGGAGCAGGAAAATGCGGCATCCTTGTAAAAGGCAGCAGCTATCTTGAGGCATTGGCGCAAACGCAGACCGTTGTTATGGACAAAACGGGGACTTTGACAAAAGGCGTTTTTTCCGTGTGTGATATTGTGCCCATGACAAAAAATGACACTTGTGTCATAAGCGAAGAAGAACTGCTGGAAATGGCGGCGTATGCGGAAAGTTTTTCCAATCATCCCATTTCGCAGTCTTTGCGCAAAGCATACAGCGACAGGACGGGAAAAGATATTGACCGTGCAAGGATAGCGGAAGCGGAAGAAACGGCTGGCTACGGCGTCAGCGTCTTGTTGGACGGCAAGCGTGTCTATGCGGGCAGTGCAAAACTGATGGCGCGTCTTGGCGCAGACTGTCCGAAGGCGTCGGATATTGGGACGGTCGTATATGTGGCAGACATGCAGGGCTGCCTTGGACATATCGTCATTGCCGATGAGTTAAAGGAAGACGCAACAGAGGCGGTAGCGGCAATGCGCCGCGCTGGCGTAAAGCGCATTGTTATGCTGACTGGCGACAGAAAGGAAGCGGCAGAGCATACGGCGGCACAGCTTGGCATCCGCGAAGTGCATGCGCAGCTTCTGCCAGGGGACAAGTTAGAAAAGGTAGAAGAGCTCTTTACGGATATGCAAGGAAGTGGTAAGCTGGTATTTGTAGGAGATGGCATGAATGATGCGCCGGTGCTTGCAAGGGCGGATATCGGCGTGGCAATGGGAGGGCTTGGCTCGGATGCGGCGATTGAGGCGGCCGATGTTGTCATTATGACGGATGAGCCTTTAAAGATTGCCAAGGCAATGCAAATTTCTGTCAGGACGCTTGGCATTGTAAAGCAAAATATTGTCTTTGCCATTGGGGTAAAGGTGTTTGTGCTGCTGCTGGCGGCGGTAGGCATGGCGAATATGTGGGCGGCGGTATTTGCAGATGTGGGTGTTACTGCGATTGCGGTATTAAATGCAATGCGGGCACTTAGTGTGAAAAAGTAAGCAAGTGCAAATGTGGTTTTGCTTTCGCAGGATTTACAATCCACTGCAGGCACGCTTTCGCTTCTTTGTCACCGTAGCGGTACTAAGCTCGAAAAAACCCCGCTAAGTGCCGACGGTGACAAAGAGCCTGTGCGCGGATTTGTAAATCCTGCGCAGGCATTTACGGCATATGGCATTTTGCGAAAAAAGAGGGGTTAGCATAGATGGAAGAAATCAGGGAGGAGCTGTTTGCGATGGCAGAGCCGGCGTACCGGGATTTTGCGGCGGGGCTTTTGCCGGGAACAGAAAATATACTTGGGGTGCGTCTGCCAAACCTGCGGAAGCTGGCAAGGCAGATTGCGCGTTCTGACGGCAGTTTCCAGGCTGATTGGAGGAGTTTCGCAAGAGAAACGCCTTTTTATTTTGAAGAGATTATGCTCCAGGGCATGGTGCTTGGCTATGTCAAAATAACAGACCAGGCGCAGTGTGGGGAGATGCTTTCTTATATAGAAGCGTTCGTGCCAAAAATTGCAAACTGGTCGGTGTGCGATAGTTTTTGTGCCGGGCTGAAGTTTACAAAAGAATACAAAGAAGAAGTATGGCATTTTTTAACGCCTTATCTGCGCTCTGACAAAGAGTATGAAGTGCGGTTTGGCATTGTAATGCTTCTTTTTTATTATATAAAAGACCAGTATATCGCAGAGGTTTTGGGTATACTCAAACATATCAGGCAGGATGCGTATTATGTAAAAATGGCGGTGGCATGGAATTTGTCTATGTGTTATATTGCCTATCCAGAAGCTGTGGGGGAGATTTTGCGCAGCCAGGAGCTGGATGTGTTTACGAACAATAAGACAATACAAAAAATTTGCGAGTCAAGGCAGGCATCGCCGGAGCAAAAGCAAAAACTGCGCGGTTATAAAAGGTAAATTTGAAAAAATATCTTGACATATCCGTTATATGTGTTATATTAACAATAGAACATAACAAACAAGCGATAGATCAGAAGGGGGTATCTGTATGAATCTTTCAAAATTTACGCAAAAATCGCTGCAGGCAGTGGAGCAGTGCGAAAGCCTTGCTTATGAATATGGCAATCAGGAAATGGAGCAGGAGCATTTACTCTATGCCCTTTTACGCATAGAGGACAGCCTGATCTTAAAGATGATTGAAAAAATGGGCATCCAGAAAGAGCATTTTGTAAACCGTGCGGAAGCTGCGCTGCAAAAGCGGGTAAAAGTGCAGGGCGGGCAGCTTTATGTCGGCCAAGATTTAAATCGGGCGCTTATTGAGGCCCAGGAAGAAGCAAAGCAGATGGGGGATGCCTATGTGTCGGTGGAACATCTGTTCCTTGCGCTGTTAAAGCGGCCAAACAGGGAATTAAAAGAAGTGTTCCAGGAATACGGCATTACAAGGGAACGTTTTCTCCAGGCACTCGCCTTGCTTAGGGGCAGCAGACAGGTGGCAAGCGACAATCCAGAGGCAACGTATGATACTTTAGAGAAATACGGGCAAGATCTCGTAGAGCGGGCAAGCAGGCAAAAACTTGACCCGGTCATCGGCAGGGATGCAGAAATCCGCAATATTATCCGCATTTTGTCAAGAAAAACAAAAAACAATCCGGTCTTGATCGGTGAGCCGGGCGTTGGGAAAACGGCGGCGGTAGAAGGGCTTGCGCAGCGTATCGTGCGCGGGGACGTGCCGCAGGGGCTAAAAGACAAGAAAATCTTCGCGCTGGATATGGGGGCGCTCGTGGCCGGCGCAAAGTACCGGGGCGAGTTTGAAGAACGGTTAAAGGCAGTGTTAGAGGATGTCAAAAGCAGTGATGGGCAGATCATCCTTTTTATTGATGAGCTGCATACGATCGTGGGCGCAGGGAAAACCGACGGTGCGCTTGACGCTGGCAATATGCTAAAGCCGATGTTAGCTAGAGGGGAGCTGCACTGCATTGGCGCGACGACATTGGATGAATACCGGAAATACATTGAAAAAGATGCCGCACTGGAAAGACGCTTCCAGCCGGTGCTTGTAGAAGAGCCGACAGTGGAGGATACCATCTCTATCCTGCGCGGGTTAAAAGAGCGTTACGAAGTTTACCACGGCGTGAAGATTATGGACAATGCCCTTGTTAGCGCAGCGACGCTCTCTAACCGGTATATTACGGACAGGTTTCTGCCGGATAAGGCCATTGACCTTGTCGATGAGGCGTGTGCATTGATTAAGACAGAGCTGGATTCCATGCCGACGGAGTTAGACGAGCTCTCACGGCATGTGATGCAGATGGAGATTGAAGAGGCGGCGTTAAAGAAGGAAGATGACAGGTTAAGCCAGGAGAGGCTGGCGGTGCTGCAAAAAGAGCTTGCCGGGCAAAAAGAAGAGCTAAACAACCGCAAAGCCCAGTGGGACAACGAAAAGTCCGCAGTAGAGCGTTTACAGAAGCTGCGTGAGGAAATAGAAGCGGTAAGCGATGAGATCCAGATTGCGCAGCGGGAAGGCAATCTGGAAAAAGCAGCAGAGCTAAGCTATGGCAGAATGCCGGGCTTAAAAAAGCAGCTTGCAATGGAAGAAGAGCAGGTAAAAAGCACGGCGTTTTCCCTCGTGCACGAGAGCGTGTCGGATGAAGAGATTGCGCGGATTGTATCCCGCTGGAGCGGCATTCCGGTTGCAAGGCTGACCGAAAGCGAAAGAAATAAGACGCTGCATTTAGACGAACAGCTGAAAAAAAGGGTCATTGGACAGGAGGAAGGCGTGGAAAAAGTGACGGAAGCCATCATCCGTTCTAAAGCGGGCATCAAAGACCCGACAAAGCCGATCGGCTCTTTCCTGTTTTTAGGCCCGACAGGCGTTGGCAAAACGGAACTTGCCAAAACGCTTGCGGCGGCGCTTTTTGACGATGAAAACAATATGGTGCGCATTGATATGAGCGAATATATGGAAAAATTTGCCGTATCCAGGCTGATTGGGGCGCCTCCCGGCTATGTCGGCTATGAAGAAGGCGGGCAGCTGACGGAAGCAGTCAGAAGGAAGCCGTATTCTGTTGTTTTGTTTGATGAGATCGAAAAAGCACATCCTGATGTGTTTCATGTGCTGCTGCAGGTGCTAGACGACGGGCGGATCACGGACTCCCAGGGACGCACGGTAGATTTTAAAAATACGATATTGATTATGACTTCCAACATTGGGGCAGCGTATCTTTTGGATGGCATACGGGAGGACGCAAGCACTGACCCGGAAGTGGAAAAGAAGATCAGGGAAGAACTGCGCGTACATTTCCGCCCGGAATTTTTAAACCGGCTGGATGAAACGATTTTCTTTAAGCCCTTGACAAAAGAGAGCATAGACGGTATTATCCATCTGGTCATAGAAGATTTAAACAGGCGGCTTGCGGATAAAGAGCTGTCGCTTATGCTCACGCAGGAAGCTAGAGCGTATATTGCCCAAAATGGATACGATCCGGTCTATGGAGCAAGGCCGCTGAAACGATACATCCAAAAGCATGTAGAAACGCTGGCTGCAAGGCTTATCCTTGAGGGTGCCTTAGCGCAGGGCGATACGATATGCATTACCGTAAAAGACGGAAAACTGCAGGCAGAACGAAACAATTGACAAAACCTAAAAGGTGAAACAAAAAAAGTGAGGAAAGCCATGATACCAAACGACCCGGTTATGCTGCTTAGCTTTATCAATCTGAAACTGCGGGATTATTATGCCGATCTTGCAATGCTGTGCGACGATCTTGGCATAGAAGAAGCGCAGCTGGCAGAGAAACTGGCAGCTATCGATTATCATTATGACAGGGAGAAAAACCAATTTGTCTAACGAAGTGCAGATCACACTGATCGAAGGGATGAAAGAAACAACTTTTTGCCACAGGCAGGGGGAAAAACTGCTTGATGCACTCGTAAGCCAGGGCGGATGCGTCCTGGCTTCTTGTGGCGGCCGGGGCGTCTGCGGGCGGTGCGTGGTACAGTTTTTGGCACATGCGCCGCTGCCCTCTCATGCGGACCGCGCTTTTTTTACGCCAAAGCAGCTGCGGGAAGGATACCGGCTCGCCTGCACGGCAAAGCCGATGGCAGACTGCCGTTTGAAACTTTGCTTTGCAAAACCGCAGCCGGTACAGACGGTTTTTACAAAAGAGGATGGAGCAAAGGAAGCCAAAAAGGCAGATAGCGGCGCAGCGTTTGCGGTGGCAGACATTGGCACGACGACAGTCGCCATGAAACTTTTGGATGCATATACCGGGGAAACGCTCGCGTTTCATGCCGTGCTAAATCCCCAAAGAAACTATGGCGCGGATGTCATCAGCCGGATTGCGGCAGCAAACGCCGGTATGCGGGATACGCTATGCCGACTTATACGAAGCGCGCTAGAAGAAGGGCTTGCCGCCTTAGCACAAAGAGCAAAGGAAGGCGGTGTGCCGGTGGAAATACAAAAGCTCATCCTTTGCGCTAATACGGCGATGGGGTATCTGTTTATGGGGTATGATACAGCGTCTTTGGGCGCATACCCTTTTACGCTTACGGCCAAAGGCTGGACCAGGACGGAATTTGCCGGTATCAGGACGCTGCTGCTGCCGTCTGTTTCCGCTTTTATCGGCGGGGATATCGTTTCTGGCATTTATGGCTGTGGCATGGCGGAGCGGGAAGAAATCAGCCTGCTGATAGACCTTGGGACAAACGCGGAAATGGCGCTTGGCTGCAAAAACAGGATTTTGTGCGCATCCGCTGCTGCGGGACCGGCGTTTGAGGGAGGCGCGGCGGCTGGGATTTTCGGTGCGGACATGATTAAAATAACAGCCGATATGTTAAGAATGGGCATAGTGGATGAGAGCGGCCTGCTGGCAGAGCCTTATTTTTCCACGGGGTATGAAGCGCAGTGCGATTTAGCAGACGGCGGGCGCGTCCTCGTCCGGCAGCAGGATATCCGCACGCTCCAGGAGGCGAAGGCGGCACTTTATACGGGCATACATATATTGGCAAAGGAGTATGGGATCAGCCTGTGCCAGATTGACAGAATCTATTTAGCGGGCGGCTTTGGAGTATACTTAAACTTAGAGGATGCCTGTCGGGTCGGCCTTTTCCCGGAAACGCTGCAAAATAAAATAACAGTCGTTAGCAATATAGCGCTGCAGGGCATCTGCCAGGCTGCCATGCAGGAAGATGCGGCGCGGCGGGCAATCGGCCATATTCTTGCGGTATCGCAGGAGATTCTTCCTGCGAAAGCGCCGGATTTTGCTGCGCGTTATATAGACGCATTAAGTTTTGGGGCATTTTTGCCGGATGCTGGCATATGATATAAAGACAGCATCAGGGGCGGTTGGATAGTGTGTGGAAGCATTGGGGCAGGCAAAGGAGCCGTCAGGGAAAATATACGGGAATCGGAAAAAGAGAGTGCGCGGCCATGGGGATATTCGCTGCCGCAGCGCTTTTTTCTGTTTTGGGAAATATGGCGGGAAACCGGCCAAAGAATAATGACATATGTTATTTAAATGCAGAGGCAGAGCAGAAAGCGGTTTTGGCAGAAAGCCGGGGCAGAAAGGAACAAAAAGACAAAGGCCAGATTGCGCTGACATTTGACGACGGGCCGCATCCGTATTATACGGCGCAGCTCTTAGACGGCTTAAAGGAGCGGGGCGTGCATGTTACTTTTTTTGTGACGGGAGAGCATGCCAGCCTGCATCCCGATATTATCAGGCGGATGCAGGAGGAAGGGCATCTGATCGGCAACCATACGTACAGCCATATGCAGTTAACGCGAAACAACCGGGAGAAATTTAAGGAGCAGTTAGTGAAAACAAACGAGGCCATAAGCAAGATCACGGGCGAGGATGTGCTCTATGTCCGTCCCCCTTATGGCAGCTGGGATAAGTCTTTTGAGAAGGAACTGAATATGTTTCCGGTGTTTTGGAGCGTGGACCCGCTTGACTGGTGCAGCAGCGATGCCGCCCGCATTGCAAACCGGGTCATCAGGAAAGTGCAGGAAAATGATATTATTTTGATGCACGATTATTATGCCGCGAGCGTGACGGCGGCACTTGCGATCGTAGACGAACTGACGGCGCAAGGCTATGCGTTTGTAACGGTGGAGGAGATACTGTTTGACTGATGATTTTGCGTTGCTTTTCGCTGCCATGGGGAGTATACTTGTTTTATGCAGCAGGATTTGCCAGCAGCAAGAAACAAGAGGAACGCATATGGACTTATTTGAATATATGAGAAGCATGAATATGGAGAAAGAATCGCCGCTAGCCGCAAGGCTTCGTCCGAAAGCACTTGCGGAAGTAGTCGGGCAGCGGCATATCATCGGGGAGGACAAGCTGCTTTACCGTGCGATCAAGGCGGATAAACTCAGCTCCCTGATTTTTTACGGACCGCCAGGAACCGGCAAGACGACGCTTGCGAAAGTCATTGCGAATACGACAAGCGCGGAATTTACCCAGATCAATGCAGCCGACGCGGGCAAAAAAGACATGGAAGAAATTATAAAAAAGGCGAAGGAACTGCGCGGCATGTACGGGAAAAAAACAATCTTGTTCATTGACGAGATACACCGTTTCCATAAAGGACAGCAAGATTACCTCCTGCCTTTTGTTGAGGACGGGACAGTCATTTTCATCGGCGCGACGACGGAGAATCCGTATTTTGAAGTAAACAGCGCCCTGCTTTCGCGCTCTTTGCTTTTTGAACTGCGCCCTTTAGAAACGCAGGACGTCAAAGAGCTGATCCACCGTGCGCTTTGCGACTGCGAAAAAGGCATGGGGGCATACGATGCCGTCATAGACGATGACGCGCTGGAATTTCTTGCGGATATTTCCGGCGGGGATGCAAGGCATGCCCTAAACGCCATAGAGCTTGGCGTGATGACGACAAACCGGAGCGGGGATGGCAAGATCCATATTACGCTTGCGGTTGCAAGCGAATGCATACAAAAGCGGGCGGTGCGCTATGACAAGAACGGGGACTCCCATTATGATACGATTTCTGCTTTCATCAAAAGCATGCGCGGCTCTGACCCGGATGCCGCCGTCTATTATCTGGCAAGGATGCTCTATGCGGGGGAGAGTGTGACATTTATCGCCAGAAGAATACTCATCTGCGCTTCGGAAGACGTTGGCAACGCAGACCCTATGGCATTGACTATTGCAGTCAACGCCTCGCTTGCCGCAGAGCGCGTCGGCATGCCGGAAGCACAAATCATATTAGCACAGGCGGCCGCTTATGTGGCGTGTGCCCCAAAGAGCAATGCAGCGGTAGTGGCGATTGCCAAGGCAATGGAAACAGTAAAAGAAACGGGCAGCCTTCCCGTCCCGCCGCATTTGCAGGACGCGCATTATAAAGGCGCGGCAAAGCTTGGGCGCGGCATGGGCTATCAATACGCGCACGATTATCCAAACCATTATGTCAGGCAGCAGTACCTTCCCTATGAACTGACGGGCAGGGAGTTTTATAAACCATCAGAAAACGGCTATGAGCAGAAAATACAAGAGCACATGCAGCGGATACGCAAGGAAGCGCTGGATGGATAAAGAACGGGGGATATCGGTGAAAAAAGCAGAAAAACAGCGGCTTATCATACTTTCTTTGGATGCGGTAGGCACGAACGACCTGCCGTATCTGTGTTCACTTACGCACTTTGGGAAATTTATGGAGCGTGCCGCGCTCTGTGACAATGTGAAAAGCGTCTATCCGTCGCTGACCTATCCAGCCCATACGTCCATCGTGACAGGCAAAACGCCCCTGCGCCACGGCATTATCAACAACACAAGATTCCAGCCAAAAAGACCGGTGCCGGACTGGTTTTGGCAAAGACGCTACATCAAAGGGACGACACTCTACGATGAGGCCATCAATGCCGGATGGAAAACGGCGGCACTGCTTTGGCCGGTGACGGCAAAGAGCCGCATCCGCTATTGCATCCCGGAAGTTTTGCCAAACAGGCCGTGGCAGACACAGGCGGGTGTGATGTTAATGAATGCCTCGCCGGTTTTTACGCTTGCCATGTACAGGCGTTTTGGGCATCTGCTAGACGGCATCAGGCAGCCGGCGCTTGACAACTTTACTTACGCGGCCGCAGTGGAAACGATATACCGGCACAATCCCGATCTGTTTTTGATCCATTGGACGGATGTGGATACGAACCGGCATATTTACGGGGTAGAACATGAAAAAGCACTGTTGGCGGTAAAACGCCATGATGAGCGCATCGGCGGGATCATCAAGGCGTTAGAAGAAACCGGGGATATGGAAAAGACGACGATCGTGCTGTTAGGCGACCATTACCAAATGGATACCCATACGATCCTATATTGGAACCATTTGCTAAAAGAGCGGGGATACCTTACGGCAAAAGGGGATAAGATTACAGATTACAAAATCGCAGCTAAAACGTGCGACGGCTCCTGCTATCTTTATGTGCATCCAAAATACCGGCATGATGCCGCGCTAATCTTAGAAGTTACCCAGATGTTTGCACAATTCTCACAGGAGGAAAAATACGGGATTGACCGTATTTTTACCGGCGGGGAAGCAGGAAGGCTGGGTGCAGATGACACTTGTGTCATAATGATAGAAGCAAAAAAAGGCTACTACTATCTGGACGAGACCGAAGTTTTCAGCCGTCCGGTGCGGGAGGCAAAAAAACACAAAATGCGCGGGACGCACGGCTATCTGCCGGATAAAGAAAATTATACGACATTTTTTGCGGCGGGCGGATACGGGATACGGGCGGGTGCCCGGGCAGCGTCCATGTGCCTTTGCGATGAGGGGCCAACGCTGGCAAAGCTGATGGGGCTAGAGCTTCCCGGCGCGGACGGCAGGGTTGTGGAAGAGCTGCTGGAAATGCGCACATAAAAAGAGGCATGTGCGCTTAGAACAGCTTTTCCGTCAGGTATTTGTAGATTTCCTGGTTTTTTTGCTGCCAGTTGTCGCAGATGGCACTGGCAATTTCTTCAACGGGCACATTGAAACGCAGGCCAACAAGCTCCACGCCCTGGTCTAGCGCCTGCAGCTGCGCTTCATAGCCGCCGGCGCTGGATTTATAATAGTTGGCGATAATGGAAACTTCATTTTTTAGCTCTAACGCATTTTCTTTAAAATACAGCGTGATATCTTCCTTAATTGCGCCGCTGATGCGGTTTTCAAAATAATGAAGCGTATCGGTGCCTTCCTCGGTGATGATAAGGTGGGTGCGGTTGCGGATGGACTTGGCCTCAAGCAGCCCAGTGTCTGCAAGCTCTGCAATGGCGGTCTGCAGCGTCAGGAAATCTGTATAGCCGCGTTCTAAGATGAACTCTCCAATCTGTGCTTTCGTCAGCGGAAAGGCCACGCGGTTTAACATATAAAGGACGATGAGTTTATACAGCGTCAGGGAATCTTGGTTCATTATGCTTATTGTGCCGGCCTATGGCAATCCATCCGGCGTCCTTTCCTAAAATGGGCGAATGTGGGCTTTGACCGCTTCGGCAACCGCTTGGGCGACCCGGGGGTCAAAGGCTTCTGGAATAATATGGTCTTCGTCCAGCTGGTTTGGCGGCACAAGGCCTGCAATCGCCAGTGCGGCTGCCAGCTTCATTTCTTCTGTAATGCGGGAAGCCCGTCCTTCCAGTGCGCCTTTAAAAATGCCCGGAAAAGCAATGACATTGTTGACCTGGTTTGGAAAATCCGAGCGTCCCGTGCCAACAACCCTTACACCGGCAGCTTTTGCAATGTCGGGCATAATCTCCGGCACGGGATTGGCCATGGCAAAAAGAATGGCGTCCTGTTGCATGGAGGCGGCCATCTGGGGCGTTACAATGCCGGGCGCGGATACGCCGACAAAAATGTCAGCGCCTTTTAATGCGTCGGCAAGGGTGCCTGTCAGGCCTTCTAGATTCGTAGTTTCGGTCATTTTCTGCTGCATCCAGTTTAAGCCGTCTGTCTGTTTGGATAAAATACCGGTTTTATCGCAAAGCAGGATATTGGAAAAGCCGTAGGTGAGAAGCAGCCTGGCAATCGCAATGCCGGCGCTTCCGGCGCCGTTGATGACGACCCTGCATGCTTCTTTTTCCTTGTGTACGACTTTTAAAGCGTTGATGATACCGGCCAGCACAACGATCGCGGTGCCATGCTGGTCATCGTGGAATACCGGGATGTCTAGCAGCGCCTGTAAGCGTTCCTCAATTTCAAAACAGCGCGGTGCGCTGATATCTTCTAAATTGATGCCGCCAAAACCTGGCGCAAGGTATGTGACGGTCTTGATGATCTCTTCCGTATCCTGCGTTGCAAGGCAGATTGGCACGGCATTGATGCCGCCAAATTCTTTAAAAAGAACAGCTTTGCCTTCCATGACGGGCATGGCCGCATAAGGGCCAATGTTGCCAAGGCCAAGGACGGCGCTTCCGTCGGATATGACGGCGATGGTATTGGCTTTTACCGTATAAGCATAGGCGGCCTCTTTGTCCTGTGCGATCACTTTGCACGGCTCGGCAACGCCTGGCGTATAGGCGAGTGCCAAATCCTCCCTTGTTTTCACCGGGGTTTTGGAAATTATTTCCAATTTTCCGTTCCATTGTTTATGTAGTGCTAATGCTTTCTCATTTGCTGTCATAGCTGCCTCCTGCTGCTTTGGCCTTGCCGTTCATCTAAAGAATGGGCGCAGAGTGCCGCTGCCTATGGCAATTTCATTATCTTCTTTATAATATGGCGGGCTGGACGGTAAAGCGGCCCCTCCAGTTCTTTTTTTACTTTTCTTAATTCCTTCCTGATGGCTATATGCTGTGGGCAGTGTTTTTCGCATTTTCCGCAGGAAACGCATAAAGATGCCTGATGGTTATGGGTCCTTAGGATATAAAAAAACTCTGCGGCGATTCCTTTTTCTATGCCTGATTTTTTGTCATTGTAACAAGCAAAGCACATAGGAATATCTATGCCGCGTGGACATGGCATACAATAATTGCAGCCGGTGCAAGGCACTGTCTCTTTGCCAAGAATTATTTTGCGGGCCTTTTCATAAAGCGCAAGGTCAGACGGCGAAAGCCCGCCTGCATTTGCCACAGAGGCAATCTGTATGTTTTCTTTTACCATTTTCACTGAATTCATGCCGGACAATACTGTGGTAACTGCCGGATGATTCCATACCCAGCGCAGCGCCCATTCTGCGGGAGAGCGTTTTTGGGGAGCATGTTCCCACACCTTTAGCGCTTCCTTTGGCAGCTTATGCACCAGCTTCCCGCCGCGCAAAGGCTCCATGATCATGACGGGCAGCCCTTTTGCAGCGGCGTATTCCAAGCCGCTTTTTCCTGCCTGGCTATGTTCATCCAGGTAGTTAAACTGGATCATGCAACAATCCCAGTCATAAATGTCTATCAAATCTTTAAAATCCTGCAGGCCGCCATGGTAAGAAAATCCCACGTTTCTTATTTGCCCGTTTTTCTTTTTCTCGTTTATAAAATCAAGAATGCCAAGGCTGCATACCCTTTTCCATTCACTGACATTAGAAAGCATATGCATCAGGTAATAGTCAATATAGTCCGTCTGTAGGCGTTTTAACTGGGCAGCAAACATCTGCTCAAAACCAGCAGGCTTGTTTATCAGGTAAGTTGGCATTTTTGTGGAAATGAAAACTTTCTCCCGATAGCCTCCCGCTGCCAATATTTTTCCAAGCCGCTCTTCGCTGTTTGGATATGCATATGCCGTATCAAAGTAATTCACGCCTTTTCTTATCGCGTAGGTTATTTGTTTCTCCAATTCCCTATCGTCCTTGCCAAAGCGCATACAGCCAAATCCAAGCTGGGAAAGTTGTTCTTTGTTTCGTGGATTAGTCCTATAAATCATTGTTGGCCTCCTATTTGTGATCCATATGGTTTTTATCAGACAGTTATATGATAAGTATTACTGCGATATTTAACCGCCGTAGTAATATTATAGCCTAAGATGCCTAAAATGGGAACAGAAAATTATTTTTTTCTGCACAGCCAGCTTGAAAATAACAGCCAGTTATCATATAATCAAGCCAATGGATAGTTTGCCAACGCCTGAAGCAGGACTGCATAAAAAAGGAGAAACTTATGAGAAAAGAAGCATCCCTGGAACAATGGCGCGTTTTATACGAAACAGCAACGCGCATAAAAGAGAAAAAGCCGTGGGAACAGCTGTGGGACATGGATTTGATCGCTGTCCAAAACGGTGCGCCGGAAGATACCGTATTTTTTAGTATACTCGGCAGAAACGGGGACTGCTACGGAATAGCCGTGTATGAAGGGTATGAAGGCTTAAACAGTTTTTTGATGCTTGCGATGCAGGAAAAATTGAATTTATCCATAGAATACGTGATGAATGCCCAGAAAAACCTTGCCTGTTATTGGGGCGACCGCCAGGAATTGTCCGATAAACAAAGAAAGATCATCAAAGAGCTAGGATATACGTACCGCGGCAAAAACCAGTGGCTCTATTTTCTTTCCTTCCTGCCAAAATACTACCCATACCAGATGGACGAGGCAGAAGCTGTGCGGATGGCAGAATATTTAAAGGACTTGGAAACGGCACTGCACTGTTATGAAGAAATGGACAGCCCAGTAGATTTTGAGAAAGGCAAAATGTTCCTATTGGCATATGGGGAAAATAAGGAAACGCATGCCTGCATGGAAGCAGACTTGCCGTTTACTTCGTTTTCTTTCCAGAATCTGATGCTGACAGATGAAAAACTGCTTGCAGGCCTGGCAAAGGCGCCAAAGTGCGATGCCATTTTGGAGGCAGAAATTTCAGTGATAGGCATATCGGTGTCTGACAAACAATATGATCGTCCTGCCAGCCCTATGCTCTCGCTGCTAGGAGATGCGCGGACAGGCATAATCTTAAACTTTAAAATGACAGGCCCGCAGGATGATGCCCTAGTCTTGCTTGCGGAAATGCTCGTCAACTTTATCGATCAGATTGGCGCCCCAAGGGAAATCAGGGTGTCTAATGTAATCATCCATGCCGGGTTAGAGCAGATTTGCGATATTTGCGGGATAAGGCTGCGCAGGGTGAAAAGGCTGCCGGGGCTTAACGCTTTTATGAACGGCTTGAAAAAACGCGGCCTGGCAAACATGGACTGAAAAAATGCAGGTTTGCCAAACATTTTTGGAATGGGGATTTGCATGAATTGTCCGATTTAAACAACTGATATTGCAATGAGTTAAAAATTTGTATTGTAAACTACAAAAAAGAGTGCTATACTCATAGTGTCAAAACTATTTTATTTTATTAAGGAGGAATTTATTGATGAAAAAGAAACTTTGGGCTGTATTACTTAGTACAGTACTGGCAGTTGCGCTTGTAGGCTGTGGTTCTAAGCCGGCGAGCACACCTGCTGAAACACCGGCTGAGGCGCCAGCTGAGACACCGGCCGAGGCGCCGGCCGAAGAGCCTGCTGCAGGGGCTGATTTGTCAAAGGCTAATATTGCAGTATTCTATTATACCTATTCCGATACCTATATTGCATCGGTAAGGACTGCATTAGATGCTGAATTGACAGCTTTAGGCGTTAAGTATCAGGATTATGATTCCAACAGCAACCAGACAACACAAAACGAGCAGATCGACACAGCGATCCAGACAGGCGCAAACCTTCTGATCGTAAACATCGTGACATCCGGCTCTGTAGACGCTTCCCAGGCAATCGTTGACAAAGCGTCTGCAGCTGGCGTTCCGGTTATCTTCTTTAACCGCGCAGTGGAAACGGATGAAGACGAAGGCAAAGTGCTTGGCAGCTATGACCAGTGCGCGTTCGTAGGCACAGACGCTCCTGAAGCGGGCCATATGCAGGGCAAGCTGATTGGCGACTTTGTAGTAGCAAACTTTGACGCAATGGATTTAAACAAAGACGGCAAGATCTCCTATGCAATGTTCATGGGACAGCTTGGCAACGTAGAAGCCATCTACCGTACACAGTACGGCTTGGAAGATGCAAACGCAGTTATAACAGCAGCTGGCAAACCGGCGCTTGAGTACTTCGATCCTTCCAACAAAGACTGCTACCAGGTTGACCAGGACGGCAACTGGAGCGCAACAGCAGCAAACAACTACATGGTAACCAACCTTTCCCAGTACAACGAAGGCAATGGCAACATGATCGAGCTTATCATCTGCAACAACGATGGCATGGCTGAAGGCGCAATTTCCGCATTAAACGACAAGGGATACAACCTTGGCGATGGCAAGAGCGTAACGATTCCGGTATTTGGCGTTGATGCTACCGATGCAGCAAAACAGCTGATCAAAGACGGCAAGATGACAGGAACGATCAAACAGGATGCAGAAGGCATGGCAAAGGGCATCGCATTCCTGGCACAGAACGCAGCATCAGGCAAGGCTCTGATGGATAGCACAGATTCCTTTAACATTTCCGAGAAAGTTGCAAACAAAATCTACATCCCTTATGGCACTTACACAGGAGAATGATAAAGAAAAGATTTAAGATGTAACCAAAAAATTTATCCATTAATAAAGCGCGGCTGTTCATAAAAGCGGCCGCGTTTTATTCTAAGAATACATAAAAATGGAGGGCGGAATATGGAGCATGATGTTCTACTGCAAATGACAGACATCTGTAAAGAATTTCCCGGCGTAAAGGCGTTGGATCATGTTTCCTTGACAGTGAAAAGAGGCACCGTCCATGCACTAATGGGTGAGAATGGCGCCGGCAAATCTACTTTGATGAAGTGTTTGTTCGGTATGTATAGCAAAAATGCGGGGCAGATATTTCTTGAGGGGAAGGAAATCAATTTTAAAGATTCAAAAGAAGCGTTGGAAAACGGCGTGGCAATGGTACACCAGGAATTAAACCAGGCGTTAAAGCGCAGTGTCATGGATAATCTCTGGCTGGGGCGCTACCCCAAACTATGGGGATTTATGGTAGATGAGAAAAAAATCTACAATGATACTCTGGCAGTTTTTAAAGAATTGGGACTGGAAGTCGAGCCAAAGAAAATTATGGGCACAATGCCTGTTTCCCAAAGGCAGATGGTAGAAATTGCAAAAGCTGTTTCGTATAACTCGAAGATTATTGTATTTGATGAGCCGACTTCTTCCTTGACGGAGAAGGAAGTTGAGCACCTGTTTAAAATCATTAACATGTTAAGGGACAGGGGCTGCGGCATTATTTATATTTCCCACAAGATGGCAGAGATTTTACGGATTGCCGATGAAGTGACCGTAATGCGCGATGGGACTTATGTGGCGACAAAACCGGCGTCAGAGCTGACAACAGAAGAAATTATCCGGCTGATGGTTGGGCGCGAGCTGACAAACCAGTTCCCGCCAAAGACGAACAAACCGGGTGAAACAGCACTGGAAGTAGAGAACCTGACAGCGCAGTATTCCCTGTTAAAGGATGTATCTTTTCAGGTGAGAAAAGGCGAAATTGTAGGATTGGCCGGCCTTGACGGAAGCGGCAGGACGGAATGCCTGGAAAATATTTTCGGGATTGCCACAAGAAAATCAGGGACCGTAAAACTGAATGGGAAAACAGTTCCTAACAGGAATGCCAGGGAGTCGATCAAGAGCGGCTTTGCGCTTTTGACAGAGGAGCGCAGGGCGACCGGGATTTTTGGCATTTTAAATATCAAGGAAAATACGGTTATTTCCAGTTTAAAGAAACATTTGAGAAAGAAGATATACCTAAGCGATAAATCCATGAAGGACGATACAAAGTGGTCGATTGATGCAATGCACACGAAGACACCGACGCAGGAAACGAAGATCCGATCGCTTTCCGGCGGCAACCAGCAGAAAGTTATCCTGGGAAGATGGCTTTTGACAGAGCCGGAAGTCCTGCTTTTAGATGAGCCTACGAGGGGGATTGACGTTGGCGCAAAGTATGAGATTTACCAGCTCATCCTTGATTTGGCCAACAAAGGCAAGGTCGTTATGGTAGTATCTTCAGAAATGCCGGAACTTTTGGGCATCTGCGACAGAATTTTGGTCATGTCGGGCGGGCGCCTTGCCGGTGAAGTGGATGCAAAGAATACAACGCAGGAAGAAATTATGACTCTTGCTGCTAAATATGTATAGAGGGGGTTTGGATTGATGAAAGCAATTGCGAATTTAAAACAGCGCTATGCCGACTTCCAGCAGTTGGACGCTAAAGATAAGCAGACAGCCGTAAAAGAGGCGTTGATGAATAATGCAATGTATATTATGCTGGTCATTGCGTGTATTTATACTTATGCTGTAAACCACCTTTTCCTTACAGCAGGCTCTATTGTAAATATTATTTCCCTTTCGGCAGCAAACATTCCGATTGCCTGCGGCATTGCAGGATGCATCGTGTTAACGGGTACTGACCTTTCCGCCGGGCGCGTGGTAGGCTTGACGGCGTGTATTTCAGCGTCCCTCCTGCAGTCTGTGGAATATGCAACGAAAATGTTCCCCAATCTGCCGGTAGTGCCCATTCCGCTTGTTATCCTGCTTGTCATCTTAGTAGGCGGCGTGATCGGATGGATCAACGGATTTTTTGTGGCGAAGTTCCAGCTGCATCCGTTTATCGTTACGCTGGCGACACAGCTTATTGTATACGGCGCCCTGCTGATTTATGTCATGATAAATGGCAACAATGGCCAGCCTCTGTCAGGCTTGGACAATTCCTTTAAAACTTTTATCGGCGGCAGCTTTATTTCCTTCTTTGGGGCGGCGATTCCAAATTATGTATGGTATGCATGCATCGTTGTCGTCATTATGTGGTTTATCTGGAATAAGACAACGTTTGGCAAAAATATGTTTGCCGTAGGCTCTAACCCGGAAGCTGCAAACGTATCCGGCGTTAACGTTATGAAGACGACAATCATGGTACATACACTAGCGGGCATGATGTACGGCCTGACCGGTTTTATCGAATCTGCGCGTATCGGTTCTAACACGGCCAACACAGGCTTAAACTATGAATGCGACGCCATTGCGGCGTGCGTTATCGGCGGCGTGTCTTTCGTAGGAGGTACTGGCAAGATCAGCGGTGTTGTAACGGGCGTTATCCTGCTGCGCATCATTTTCGTGGCATTACAGTTTTTGGCAGTTTCCATGAACTGGCAATATATCATCAAGGGCCTTATCATTCTCGTTGCCTGTGCAATCGATATGAGAAAGTATCTGGTACGTAAGTAAATCATAGCGCAAAGAGTCAAAATACAGTATCTGGCGGCCTATGGCTGCCAGAGCTGTCTTATGGGAGCGGCATGGAAGAAACAAAGCAAGAAACAAAACAGGAAGCAGAACCAAAAAAAACGCAGAACAAATGGTTTGGGAGGGGCGTCTATGGAAGCAAAGATGTCCCTATTCGAATTTTAGACGGCCTGATTTTAGGCGCGATTGCCATGATTGTCATTTTAACGCTTCTTTCTGTAAAATACGGCGGGTTTCAGGTTACATTTGATACCGGCGGCGGAAGCGGGGTCGCGGGGCAGAAATTAAAGCATGGGGATAAAGTCAAGGAGCCGCTGCCTCCGGGAAAGCCGGGGTATGTGTTTGGCGGCTGGGTTACTTCGCCAGACCCGTTTCTTGCTAAGGAATGGGATTTTGCAGCAGACATAACTGAAGGGGACATGACGCTGTATGCGCTTTGGGAACCGGCGCAGATTACGGTGAAGTTTGATTTAAATGGCGGGACGGCAGGCGGAACGGAAAACGCAAAGAGCATCAGCGTGACGTTTGGAGAGCCTTATGGAGCGTTACTGCCTGTCCCTGAGAAACCAGGCTATACATTTGATGGATGGGAATATGGAGGTGCGCTCATTACGCCGGATACGCCTGTGACGACGAGCGGCGAGCATGTGCTGGCGGCGCGCTGGAAATAGGGCAATCTGGCAGCAAAGCACAAGGAGGGACTTATGAGAGAAAAAGGGAGGCCGGCTATCTATGGGATGGCGGCTTTGTATCTGTTTTACCTGGCGTACCAGATGTTTGGCGCAAGACTGGAAAATGGCGGCGCGGACTACATGCTGATGCTTGTATTTAGCGGCATCTTTGTGCTTGCAGGCATTTCGCTGCTTGTGATTTCTTTTTTTATGCTGCGAAAGAAACCGGACGGCGCGGCATCTAAAGGGCAGGAAATTACAGAAAATACAGAAACTGCAGAAGAACAGAAATGACAGATTGTAAGTTTTAAAATTAAATGCGAAAAGAGTTAAAAAACTCAA
>QLIP01033537.1_pt1 | contig 37415 bp, 40 predicted proteins | sample 1769771 | NCBI WGS metagenome assembly QLIP01 (sample SAMN09428762, study PRJNA476227) | Gut metagenome, whole genome shotgun sequencing project. | isolation source: cecum | host: Rhizomys sinensis | place: China: Jinsha town of Minqing, Fujian Province | collected 2013-09-23 | reverse complement strand
CGGCTCAGAATGACGGTGAAACTTTTGAATTTTCAAATTTTTTGAAGGTTCACAGCGGATTTTCCACGGTGAACCCTTGTTTTTTTTGGATTTCACCAAACCCATTGCGTCATTCTGAGGGTAAAGACCAAAGAATCTCTTCAACGCTGCGCTCACTCAGAATGACGAATAAGAATTAAAAAAACCTTACGCGCGCCAAAGTTGCCAAGGTTTTGCCATCTAAAATTTCCCCGTTTTGGATTTTTTCTAAAAGTGTTTGAGGGGAAACGCAAAGCACATTCAAAAATTCGCCTTCATCTAATTTGGGGGAAGCCACTTTTTCTAAATTTTGGGCTTTGAAAATATGGATGATTTCATTGGAATAGCCGATGGCGGGGTAAAAAAAGCCCGCGTTTTCCCAAGTGTGCGCGCAAAAACCCGTTTCTTCCAATAATTCCCGCTGGGCAGCGCATAAAATATCTTCGCCCGGGTCAATTTTGCCCGCAGGCAATTCCCAAAAAACTTGTTTGGGCGCATAACGAAACTGTTCTTCCATCAAAATGTCGCCGTTTTCCAAAAACGCCACAATCACCACGGCGCCCGGGTGGCGAATATATTCCCTAAACGATTCTTTTCCACTGGGCAACAACACCTTATCGCGCCAAACATCCAACAACGCACCTTGCCAAATGCTTTTTTCTTCTAAGGTGTGTTCGGTTAAATTTTTTTCCACGGTCAAAGTCAATTTTTTTTCTTTAATTTTCTTCCAATGCCGCCAATTGCTCAGCTTGGTATTCTTGGGCAAGCGCGGTTAAAACTTCCGCCAAATCGCCGTTCATAATGTCGTTTAAACGGTAAAGCGTTAAGTTGATTCGGTGATCCGTCAAACGCCCTTGCGGGAAGTTATAGGTGCGGATGCGCTCTGAGCGGTCGCCCGAGCCCACCAAACTTTTCCGCAACCCCGCACGTTTTTGAAATTCTTCCTGCCGTTTTTTGTCATTCAAACGCGCCGCCAAGACGCGCATTGCCGATGCTTTATTGGAATGCTGACTTCTGCCATCTTGGCATTCCGCCGTAATGCCGGTGGGCAAATGCGTAATACGCACGGCGGAATCGGTTTTTTGAATGTGCTGCCCGCCCGCGCCGGAGGAACGAAAAGTATCAATCCGCAATTCCGCGGGGTTCAACTTAATCTCTTCGCTTTCTTCTATTTCCGGCAAAATCGCCACCGTGGCGGCGGAAGTGTGCACGCGCCCTTGGGTTTCCGTTTCTGGGACGCGTTGCACACGGTGCGCGCCCGATTCAAACTTCAAGGTGCCGTAAACATTTTCCCCCGCTACGCGCGCGATGATTTCTTTAAAACCGCCCAAATCGGATTCGTTGGCGGATAAAACCTCTACCTTCCAGCCTTTTTGCGCCGCAAAATGGGAATACATACGGAATAAATCGCCAGCAAAAAGCGCGGATTCATCGCCCCCCGTGCCCGCGCGAATTTCCAACACCACGTTTTTGTGGTCGTCTTCGTCTTTGGGGATGAGAAGCGATTCCAAATCCTTTTCCAAACCCGCCATTTGGTTTTTTAAATCCGCCATTTCACTTTGCGCCAAGTCGCGCATATCGGGGTCGCTCAACAACAATTCCGCGGATTTCCATTCCTTTTCCGCCACTTCCAAAGCGTGAAAGGTTTCATACACCGGCAAAATTTCGCTGCGTTCTTTGGAAAGTTTGGTCAATTGCGCCAAATCCGTAGAAACTTCCGGACTGGACAAAAGCAAATCAATTTCTTCTAAACGCGCCAAAAAAGAAGCCAACTTCGCGCGTAAACTCGCTTTCATTTTTTCAAAAAAATTTCAAATAGACCGTGGAAAATCAGCGGTTTAAATCGTCATTGGAAAACAAGGCGCAGTGATTTTCTTTCAAAATCTTCACCATCGCGTCATTGTTTTCAAAGCAGAAAATCATCACCGCGTTTTCCCCTTTGGCGCGCGTGTAGGCATACATATATTCAATGGAAATGCCGGAAGCATTCACAATATCCAACACCTTTGCCAAGCCCCCCGGGGAATCCGCCACGGGCACGGCAACCACCTCGGTGGCTTTCACCGTGAAATGTGCCTTTTCCAGAACTTGCAAGGCTTTTTGGGGGTCATCGGTTAAAAGGCGCAAAATGCCAAAGTCGCTGGTGTCCGCCAAGGAAAGCGTGCGGATATCCACTTGATTTTCCGCCAACACCTTCGCCGCTTGTGTTAAACGCCCGGGCTGATTTTCCAAAAACACAGAAATTTGCGTGATTTTCATCCTTTTTTCCTTTTGTCTAAGACGCGTTGCGCTTTGCCTTCAAAACGCGTGATCGTTTTTTGTTCCACCAAACGCACCTTCACCGAAATGCCGATGATATCTTTGATGTCCCGCGTGATTTTTTCTTCCAAGTGTTGCAAATCGCGCGTGACGCCTGAAAAAAGCGCGTTGTCCAATTCCACCTGCACTTCCAATTTATCCATATTCCGCGCTTCATCGTGTTCCACCACGATGACGTAATGCGGCGCTGTGCCGGCGGATTTCAACAACACTTCTTCAATTTGGGAGGGGAAGACATTGCCCCCACGGATGATGAGCATATCGTCACTTCTGCCCATCACGCGATTCATCCTGTAAAAGGTTCTTCCGCACACGCACGGTTCAATTTTTAAGGCGCAAATGTCCCGCGTGCGGTAACGAATCAAGGGCATTCCCTCTTTTTTCAAGGTGGTAAAGACAATTTCTCCCACTTCCCCCGGTGCCAAAACTTCGCCTGTTTCCGGGTGGATGGTTTCCACCAAAAAGTGGTCTTCATTGACGTGCATTCCGTCTTTGCCTTCTAAACATTCGCACGCCACCCCGGGACCCATCACCTCAGATAAGCCGTAAATGTCCAAAGCATTGATTCCAAAGCCATTTTCCAAAGTGGCGCGCAATTCGTTGGTCCACGGTTCAGAACCGAACACGCCCGTTTTTAAGGCAAATTCTTTGGGTTGGTAACCCATATCTATGGCGGTTTCCAACAAATTGATGGCGTAAGAAGGCGTGCAGCATAAGGCGGTGACGCCCAAATCGTGCATCAAGGTGATTTGGCGCTTGGAATTGCCGCCGGAAGTGGGCAGCACCGCCGCTTTTAAGCGCTCTCCTCCGCAGTGCCCGCCCAATCCGCCGGTAAACAAGCCATAACCAAAGGCGTTTTGCAAAATATCTTTTTCGGTCATCCCTGCGCCAAAAAAGGCGCGCCCCATTAAGTCAGACCAATCTTGTAAATCGTTTTCGGTATAAGGCACAACGGTGGGTTTGCCGGTGGTGCCGCTGGATGCGTGAATGCGGGCGAATCGCTCTTTGGGAACGGCAGAAAGACCATAGGGGTAAGTGTCGCGCAAATCGTTTTTGTAAGTAAAAGGAAAGCGCGCCAAATCGCTTAAAACGCGCAAATCTTCGGGTTTTGCGCCCTTTTCATCAAAGGCTTTTTTGTAAAAAGGCACGTTTTCATAAACGTTTTTAAGTTGTTTTTTCAAGCGTTCCAACTGCAAGGCCTCCAACTTTTCGCGAGGCAGGGTTTCAAATTGCGGCTCTAAAATCATAAAACTTCCCTCCTTTTTCCCTTTATTTTCCACTTTTTTGAAGAATTTTCCACGGTCAACCCCAATTTTTTTTAAGCTTTACCGTGGATATTCGCCCTTTTCAAAAGCGCGGTAAATGGCAAAACAAGCCTCTTCAAAATGCCGAGCAAAACGCGCGCCATCGCATAAAGAAGAATGCAAAAACTTTTCTTTTAAATGAAGGCGAAAATCATTCAATGCTTGCGGATGATTTTTAAAATGTTTTGCAAAATTTTGGGCTTTTAAAATATAGTCTTCTTTATTTTGCGCAATATATTCGTTTAATTCTAAAAGCGTTAAATAAGAAGCAGAAATTTTGGACGCCATCAATTCCCCCGTTAAAGTCAAAACCGGCACGCCAAAAAACAAAGCTTCCGCCGTGGTGGTCCCACCTGTTGCGGGGAAGGTATCCAAAATTAGATCCACATTTTGAATGGTTTGATAATATTCTTCTTCATTTTCATTGTGTTTTAAAAACACGCGGTTTTCACAATTTAAAACGCCACGCTTTTTGAATTGATTGAAAAAATGTTCTTGTAATAATTTGTCTTTAAAACACCCGCGCATATAAATAAAATGGGAATCCGGGATTTGATTTAAAACAGCAGCCCATAAATCCAAGGTTTCTTGGGTGGCTTTGTTGGTATTGTGAAACGCACCAAAAGTCATAATCCCCTTATTTAAAAGTGAGGTGGGTTGAATAATAAAAGAAATATTTTCCGGTGGAGAAAAACACGTCCAAGAATCAGGCAAACAAAAGGCTTTTTCGGTGAATTCTTGTTGAAAATTTGGGTGAGCGGATAAAACCTTGTCCGTTAAAATATAATCAATGCCCGGCGTGCCCACGCCACCCAACCAACCCAAATAAGTGATTCCAATGGGCGCGGGGCGATAGCGGAAAATATTCAAACGATTGCCCACAGTCATTCCGGATAAATCAAACAAAATATCAATTTGGTCATTGTGAATAAAACGCGCGGCAGTTTCATCATTAAAAATAGCGATATTTTGCCAACGGCGAAAATAAGGGGTTAAAGTGTTGGAAACGGAATCAAAAACATCCTTGGTGGAATAAGCGTAAAAATCCAAGGCGGAAGATTTTAAATTGTGGAGTAAATTTTTTAAAAATTTGGTCACCGCGTGATGTCTTAAATCCGCCGAAACAAAACCAATTTTCAAGCGTTTTTTGATTCGTTTATTTTTAAATGTCCACAATGGGTGAAGCGGATATTTTTTAAAATAATCTTGGGCGAATTCCCCCATTTTTTCTTTTGAAATTAAGGTATAAGGATAATAAATAAAGCGCGCATTTTCATACGCCATTGCCTCTTCATTATTTTGATTAAACTCTATTGCTTTTTCGCAGTAAATCGCCGCTTGATGATTTTCCCCCAATTGGTGCAACACGTTCGCCATTTTAAAATAAAATTCTGCCTCTTTGGGAAAAAGAAGCAAGGCTTTTTCTAACATTTCTTTTTTTAAAATAAATGATTTTTCATTTTCCACTTCCCATTTTATTTTTTGTGTTTTTCTTAATGGCGTTCTATTATATATTTTGATTTTTTCAAGCATTTCATCATATTCTTTTTGCGTTTTAAACATTTGCCGCAATAAATTTAAAACATCCGCTTGATTTTCATTAAACAACAACGCGTTTTGAATGTTTTTTAAAATTTCATCAAACTCGCCAAAGGCGCACCACAACACATTTGCCAAAGCAGCGTAGGCGGTTTCTTGCGCGGGATAAAGCCGAATGGATTCTTTTAAAATTAAAATCGCCTCTTCATAATTTTTTAAAAGCGCAAAACAATGCCCCAATAATAAAAAGGTTTGAAAATCTTCTTTGTTGTAGCGCAAAGATAAAAATAAACATTTCACCGCGTCTTCAATTTTATTAAGCTGTAATAAAGCATAAGCTTTGGCTTTATAACCCAAAGCAAAAGTGGGAAATTGTAAAACCGCTTCTTCCGCCAATTGAATAATGGCTTCTGGCGGATATTTTTCCGTTTTTAAAAGTTCTTGGGAATAAAAATGTAAATCCGCCATTTTTAATTTTTCATCCACGGTAAAAAGAAATTTTTTTCAATTTTTTTTTGCTTTGAGCGTGGATTTTTAAAAATTTTAAGAAAACAAGCGCCGCGCTTGGGGCGAGCCCGCTGGAATGCCCGCTTTTTTCATTTTTTCTTGTGGCAACGCCACAAATTGCGCAGCGATATTTTCCAACTGCACGGCGCTTAAAGGCGTGTTTTTGTCATCCACCAACACAGATTCGGTTTCTTCTGCCAAAGTGTGGGCGTCCGCCACCATCACCTTGAAAATTTCCTCGCCTTGCGCGGTGCAGGGCACGTCTAACACAAAATGCAGGCTTTGGATGTTTTCGCCACTTTGCGCGGCAATTTCCACGCGGTAGCGCAAGTTGCCGTTGGAATCAAATAAGGCGTAATCGCCCATTTGGTTTTGGTATTGCATTCCAGTGGAAAGCGCCCACGTTTTGAACTGGCTTAACGGGAAAGGCTTTTCCGCCAACAATTTGATGGCAATTTCCAAATCCACCTCGGCACAAAAATGATCCATTTCTCGGGCGATGTCTTCCACGGGTAAGTCACTCAGCCGATATTCCGCCCCAAAGTGTTTGCCTAATTCTTTTACAAAACGCGCGAAATGTTCAATGTCGCTTGGGCTTGCCGCGCCACTGCGGCTGCACAACTGCAAATTCACGTGCAAATATTCAATGGGGAAGGTTGCGCCCCCCGTATACACAAAGCGCCATTCCCCGCGGGAAGCATCCCACGCCACCCACGTGATTCTTTTTTGTATGCCTTCAATAAAGCGCGTGGAGGTGGAAAACAAATCCGCCAAGGTCAGGGCTTTGGGGAATTTAAAGCGCGCGCTCCATTCAAAATGGGGATCCACCAAAAAAACATCGGGGGAAGGAATTTCGCGGGTGGAATGTTCCACCTCTTTGGGTGCGCCACGTTTTAATAAAGCGCGCGCCATTTTTTTGTGGCGGTAATCCAAATAATAGTTATACGCCAACACGCACACGATTACAGCAATCCCCAACGCCAAAGCGCTCAATTGTATATCCCTCATTTTTTCCCTTCCCCCAATTGTATGGCTTGGAGCACATCCACATCCACCACGCGCGAAACGCCTTGTTCTTGCATTGTGACGCCAATCAATTGTTCTGCCATCGCCATTGCAATTTTATTATGGGAAACAAATAAAAATTGCGTTTTTTCAGACATTTTCTTCACCCAATGACAAAATCGTTCGGTATTGGCGTCATCCAAAGGCGCGTCCACTTCGTCCAACAAACAAAAGGGCGCAGGCTGCAACAAAAAAAACGAAAACACCAACGCCAAGGCTGTCAAGGCTTTTTCCCCGCCGGAAAGCATTAAAAGGCGCGCGTTTTTTTTGCCCAAAGGCTTTGCCATCACCGATAAGCCGTTTTCCACGCGCTCCAACACCGCAACACCGCCCCCAAAAATTTCATCAAACATTTGTTTAAAGTAAACATTGACCGCACTCAGTGTTTCATTAAAACGCATTTCGCTTTCATAATCAATTTTCAAAATGGCATTTTGCAAACTTTCCACCGCCGAGTTTAAATCTTTTAATTGTTGATTTAAATAAGTTTGTCTTTCCAACTTTTGATGGAGTTCTTCCAAAGCCATCAAATTCACCGCCCCCAACAATTCAATTTCGTGGTTTAAATTTTGGATTTTATTTTGTAAATATTTTTGGGAATAATTTTGCGGATTTTCCACGGGAAGCACTAAATTTTTTTCATTTTCATTCTGTTCCAAAAACTGGGCTTTGATGTTTTCAGAAAAATCCAACGCACGGGTTTCTTTTAATTGCCATTCTGCAATTTTATTTTGTAAAGGAATAAGGTTTTGTGTAAGCAACAACCTTTTTTCTTCTAAATTTTGAAAAAAAACATAAAATTTTTCCGCTTCTTCCTTTATTTTTTTTAATTCCTTTTCTGCCGACAATTTGTTTTCTATAATCAAAGTTTCATTCCATTCTTTTTGGTTTAATTTTGTTAAATACTGCTTATTTCTTTCTAATTCTGTTTCTATATTTTTTAAGCCCTTTTCATTTTGAATCAAGCGTTGTTGGAAATCATCCATTTGTCCTTCCATCATTTTGATTTTAAAAGTTTCTTCTTTTTCTTTTTGGATGAAAATATTATATTTTTCCTTTTCTTGATTTAAAAGGGTTTGGATATTTTCAAAATCTGCTTTTTTTTCACGCAATATTTTTTCCGCGTTCTTTTTGTTGTTTTCCTCTTTTTTTAAAAGAAGTTCATTTTCTGTTTGTTGGCTCAACATTTTTTCTTCTTCTAATGATAAACATTCTTTTTCTTTTTCCCAAGTGGATAAAAACACTTCTTTTTGTTTTTTTTCTGTTTTTAATTTTTCCAATTGAATTTCCAATTGGCGCAAAATAGTTTCTAAATGGCTTAATTTTTTTTCTTCATTTTGGATGTTATTTTCCATTTGTGCGATTTTATTTTTAAATTCCTCCATTTTGTTTTTGCAATCCATTATTTTTTCATTCAAATTCTTTTCTTCTTCTTCCAATCTTTTTAATTCTTGTTGTTTTTCTAAATCACTGTTTTTATTCCCCGGCAAAATCACGTGGTGGCGCGCGATGATTTCCCCTTTGGGGGTGACAAAAACAGCATTTTCTTTTAAGCTTCCGCGCTCTTGCAAGGCTTTTTCTAAGTTTTCACAAACCCAAACTTCTTTTAACCAAAAAGACAAAATAGGGGTGAAATCTTTCGGTGCTTCTATTTTATTGATTAAAGATTCTTTTAAAAAATTTTGTTCTTCTTTTATTTTTTCAAAAAAGCACCCTTCTTTCAAATTCTCCTTTAATAAATCCTCCAAATTTTCTAATTCCCGTGCGAACCATTTTTCTTTTAAAACACATTCCACGGCTTTTTCAAAACCGTGTTGAATGCTTAAATTTTCTAAAAAAAGGGATTTTTTTGGGGAAAACACCGCCAACAAGGCTTTTTTCAACGCCTGATTTTCCGTTTGTTTTTTTTCTAAAAAATGCCATTCATTTTTTAAAACTTGCGCTTTTTCTTTTTCCACGGTCAAGGCATTTTTTTTTTCAAATATTGTTTCTTTTAAAATTTCTTTTTCTTTTTGTTGGATTTCAAATTCTTTTAAAAGAAGATTGAATTTTGCTTCATCAAAGTTTTCTTTTGAAGTCTGCCACAAACGATTTTTTCTTTCTGCACTCTTTTTTAAATTTTCCATTAAATTCATTTTTTCGCGTGACAACAAAAGATAATTTTGATTTGTTTCGCGCGCGTTTTGCTCAGCCAAATCTAATTCTTCTTTTTTCAAATGAAAGGATTCTTCTAAATTCTTAACACAAAACAAAGCCTTTTCTTTTTCCTTTTCATTGTTTTTTAAATGGTTTTCCAAGCTTTCTTTTTCTTCTTTTAATTTTTCAAGTTTGACTATCCATTCTTCTTTTTCTTTATTTTTTTCTTCTTTATTTTTTTCTAAATTTTGAATTTGATTTTGTGTGTTTTCTTTTTCTTTTTCCCACGCATTTTTTTCTTGGTTAAACAGCAAAAACTTAGAATTTTCCGCATAAAATTGGTGTTGCGCGCCTTGCAATGCTTGATTTAATTTTTCATTTTCTGTTTTGGATTCTTCTATTTTTTGAACCAAGCTGTTTAATTCCATTTGATTTTTTTCAAAAACGCTCTCAACTTTAAAGCGCTCCAATTTAAAACTTTCTTCTTGCCTTTTGGCTTCTTGAAAGCGCAAGCGCCACAATAAATTTTGCGTTTCTTTTTTTTCTTCGGTTTTTGCGTTAAATAAGGCCGTGGTGTGGGCTTGCTGTTTTAAATTCAAAATGGCTTGGGCTAATTCTTGTGCCAAATCATTTAAGCGCGCCAAGTGCATTTGCGCTTCTTTTAAGCGATTTTCCGTTTCCTTTTTGCGCTCTTTGTAACGCGCGACACCCGCCACTTCTTCCACCATCGCGCGCAATTCTTCGGGCTTTGCCTCAATCAACTGGCTGACGCTGCCTTGGCTGATGATCGCGTAAGCGTTAGAAGACAAGCCCGTTCCCGAAAAAAGTTCCGCCACATCGCGCTTTCGCACCTTCACGCGGTTGATAAAATAATCTGAATTTCCGCCCCGCAACAAAACACGCGCCACGGCAATTTCAGCATATTGCCCAAACGCGCCCAAATCGCGCTCTCCTTTATTTTCAAACAACAATTCCACCATCGCGCGCCCGGCGGCGGGTTTGGAAAAGCTCCCGTTAAACAAAACATCCTGCATCGAATCGCCACGCAAAGAATGGGCGCGGGATTCCCCCAGCACCCATTTGACGGCATCAATCACGTTGGATTTGCCGCAACCATTGGGTCCCACCACGCCCACCAATTGCCCAGAAAGATGAATTTCGGTGCTCTGCGCAAAGGATTTAAACCCCGAGAGTTTGATTTTTTTTAAGCGCATTTTTAAAAAAAAAATTGGGGGTTGACCGTGGAAAAATCACCAAAGCTTCCACCACGCTTTGTTTTGCACGTTGATGCCCTTTTCATAAAACGCACTTTTTGGGAAATTGTGCTGCATCACCGAAAGGGCATCTTTTTCCAAATCTTTTAAACCCAAAGCGCGGTAAGACATCACCATAATATAAAGCGCTTCTTCCGCAGCGGGCGCGTTGGAAAATTTTTCCACCACATTTTGCGCGCGATTGGCAGCCGCCAAAAAGGCTTTGCGTTTCACGTAATAGCGCGCCACATGCACTTCCTGCATTGCCATTGCGTTGCGCAAATAGGTGAGGCGCTTTTGGGCGTCTTCGGCATATTGGCTTTGGGGAAAGCGCGTCACCAATTCTTCAAAGGCGGCGTAAGAGGATTTTGCCGCCAAGGGGTCACGCTCGGTGGGGTCGGGCGAGCCCAAATAAGCGACATAGCCCAAATCTTCATTAAAATGAATGAGCCCTTTTAAATAGAGCACGTAATCCACCGCCGGATGGTTGGGGTGCAATTTTAAAAAACGCTCACACGCCGCCAAAGCTTGCTCGGGTTCGTTGTCCTTCCAATGGGCATAACCCAATTCCAATTGGGCTTGCTGGGCGTAAATGCCATAAGGGTAGCGCGCTTCCAAGCGCTCCAAATATTTCACCGCTTTGTCCCACGTGCCATCCTCCCCGGCTTCTTTGGCGGATTGATAAATCTCTTGCGGGCTCAATCCTAAGGTATCATCCTTTTCTTGCGTGCCGGCGCAAGCCGTGCACAATAAAGCCATCACCCACCACACTTTTTTTGATTTTCTTTGCATAACGCCCTTTCCACAATCAAGCGAATGAATTATACAAAATACATAAACAAAGCGTTACACGGCAAACGTTTGGACATCGCCCTCGCCCTTTTATTCCCAGAATTTTCCCGCTCGCGTCTGCAAGTTTTTATTGAAGAAGGAAGGGTTTTGGTGGATGAAAAACCCGCTTTCAATCAACGCCAAAAAGTCATAGAAGGCAACCCCGTTTTTTTAAACCTCCACGATTTACCCCTTGAAACCGAAGATTTACCCCAAAACATCCCTTTAAACATTGTGTTTGAGGATGATTTTATTTTGGTGATAGATAAACCCGCAGGCTTAACCGTGCACCCGGGAAATGGGCAAAAAGACCAAACGCTTTTAAATGCCCTTCTTTTTTACAACGAAAAACTCTCGCACATTCCGCGCGCGGGCATTGTGCATCGCTTAGACAAAGACACCACCGGCTTGATGGTGGTTGCCAAAACCTTGGAAGCGCAAAACCAATTGGTGAAGCAACTGCAAAACAAAACGGTCAAACGGCATTATTACGCGCTCATCCACGGTGAATTGAAAAAAAATTTGGAAATCAACGCCCCCATTGGAAGACACCCCAAACAGCGCACCAAAATGGCGATTGTTGAAGAAGAATTTGGCGGCAAACCCGCCTTCACCCGCGTTGAAATTCTTAAAAAATTCCAAAAAACCACGCTTGTTTTGTGCAAATTAGAAACCGGCAGAACCCATCAAATTCGCGTGCATTTATCTTCCCTTGGTTTTGCCTTGGTGGGGGACAAAACTTATGGAAAAAAAAATCAGTTGACCGTGGATTTTCCCCGTCAAGCCTTGCACGCTTTCCGTTTGGGATTAACGCACCCCGTTTTAAACCAAGAACTTTTTTGGGAAATTCCGCTCCCAGAAGACTTTCAACATTTAATTGAAAAACAAATTCCTTTGCCTTTCTAATTTTTTAAAAGTGAACACAAAATGACCCTTTTTCAAATTGCAGAACCCGAAGAAACGCGCTTTGCTATTGGCATTGACTTGGGCACAACCCATTCTTTGGTCGCCTTTAAACAAAATGCCACAACGCGTTGTTTAAAAGATGAAAACAATGAGGTGCTGTTGCCTTCCATCGTGCATTACGGGGAAAAAGAAGTTTTAGTGGGAAAAAGCGCCCAAGTTGAAGATTGTCCCCAACACACCATTTTTTCGGTGAAGCGCTTGATGGGGCGGCATTTAAAAGACATCCCCCAACACCTTCCCTACCATTTTGTGGAAAGCGAAAATATCACGCGCATCAAAACGCCCCAAGGGGACAAAACCCCTGTGGAAATTTCCGCTGAGATTTTAAAAACATTAAAAGCGCGCGCTGAACAAGAAATTGATTCTCCCCTCTTGGGTGCGGTCATCACCGTGCCGGCTTATTTTGATGAAGCACAGCGCCAAGCCACCAAAGACGCCGCGCGTTTGGCGGGCTTAAATGTTTTGCGCCTCATCAACGAGCCCACGGCGGCCGCCTTGGCGTATGGATTGGACAAACAAAAAGAAGGCGTTTTTGCCGTTTATGATTTGGGTGGGGGCACCTTTGATATTTCCATTTTGCGCTTAACAGAAGGTTTGTTTGAAGTTTTGGCAACGGGCGGCAACACCGCTTTGGGGGGCGATGATTTTGATTTTGCGCTCTTTTCTCATTTGGAAAAGCGCCTCATCCATTTCCCCCAAAACGCCCACGCCAAAAGAATGCTTTTAAAAAAAGCCAAAACCGCCAAAGAAAAGCTTTCTTTTCAAAAAAACACCACGTTGACCGTGGAATGGGCGGGGCAAAAAGAAGAAATAACCCTCAGCCAAGAAGATTTAACTCCTCTTGTTTTGCCTTTGGTTGAAGAAACTTTAAAAACGGTGAAAAAAACCCTGCGGGATGCGCGCTTAAAAAAAGAAGACATTGACGGCGTGGTGTTGGTGGGCGGGGCAACCCGAATGCCTTTGATTCAAAAAACCTTAGCTGATTTTTTTAAGAAAACGCCTTTAACCGACTTGAACCCGGAAGAAGTGGTGGCGTTGGGCGCGGCGGAACAAGCCTCGCTTTTGGCAGGTAACCCAGAAAGCGATTGGCTTTTGTTGGACGTCACGCCTTTATCCTTAGGCATAGAAACTTATGGAGGCTTGGTTGAAAAAATTATTCCCCGCAATTCCACCCTCCCCATCGCGCGCGCGCAAGATTTCACCACCTTTAAAGATGGGCAAACGGCAATGGCGTTGCACGTGGTGCAAGGCGAACGAGATTTGGTGGAAGATTGCCGTTCCTTGGCGCGTTTTGAATTGCGCGGCATTCCGCCGATGAATGCGGGGTGCGCCCGAATCCGCGTCACCTTCCAAGTGGATGCGGATGGCTTGTTGTGCGTTTCCGCTAAGGAAGAAAGTAGCGGAATCCAAGCTACCATTGAAGTGCAGCCCACTTATGGATTAAAGGAAGAAGAAATTATCAAAATCCTTCAAAGTTCCAAACAAAATGCGCAAATGGATGCCGAATCGCGCGCCTTGCGTGAAGCCCAAACAGAAGGAGAGCGCTTGATAGAAGCGACCCTCTCCGCCTTAGAAAGCGATGGGCATTTATTGGAAGAACCAGAAATGCTTGCCATTCAACAATCGGTTCAAGCTTTAAAAGAAAATTTAAAAACGCAAAATCGCGCGCACATTCTGCAAAACATAGACAAACTTTCCCGTTTAACCGAAAATTTTGCGAGCTTACGAATGAACAAAAGCATTCAAAAAGCCCTTTTTGGCAAAACCCTTGACCAACTTTGACCCCTTCATAATGGAACTAACCGCCTTGATTGTGTGTGCTCTTTTCGCCTATTTATTGGGCTCTGTTTCCTTTGCCATCGTGGTGAGCCGACTGTTTAAATTGTCCGACCCCCGCTCTTATGGTTCTGGCAACCCGGGTGCGACCAACGTTTTGCGCAGCGGCAATAAGTTAGCCGCCGTTTTCACCCTGTTGGGCGACTGTTTAAAAGGCTTTGTTGCCGTTTTTGTCGCTACACTCACAACGAACCCTTTCCTTATTTTCACCGCCGGTTTGTGCGTTTTTTTGGGGCACATTTTCCCCGTTTTTCATCAATTTAAAGGCGGAAAAGGTGTGGCCACCGCGTTGGGCGTGTTGCTGGCAATGGATGTGGTTTTGGGCGTTTTTACTTTAAGCATTTGGATCATCGTTTTTTTCTTTACGCGCTATTCTTCCTTGGCAGCGATTGTGGCGTCCCTTTGTGCCCCCTTATTGTGCGTTTTTGGGTTGAATAAATTATCTGCTTTGCCCTTGTGCGTCACTCTGTGCGCTTTTTTATTATTCAAGCACCAGCCCAACATCGCGCGCTTAATAGAAGGCACAGAAAGCCGCTTTGGCGAGAAAAAAGAGAAGTTAAACAATGATTGAAGCGCAAAACATTGCGATTGCGCGCGGAACGCAAAAGCTTTTTCAAAATTTGAACTTTAAAGTGCAAGCCGGCGAAATTTTGCACATTGAAGGCGAAAACGGCGCGGGGAAATCCACGCTTTTGCGCGTTTTGTTGGGCTTGTGCCCGCCTGATTCCGGGCAAATTTTGTGGCACAACACCCCTTTAAAACGCGCGCAAAATTTTAAAGAAAACCTTTGCTACATCGCGCATTCCAACGCCATTAAAGAAGAATTGACGCCCTTAGAAAATTTAACAATGAATGCGCGCATTGCGGGCATAAATTTACCCTTAAAAGAAGCAGTGGAAGCCTTAGACGCCGTGCAATTGAAAAATCGCGCTTATTTGCCGGCGAAGTTTTTATCCCAAGGGCAAAAACGCCGTGTGGCGTTGGCGCGCCTTTTTTTTGATAGCCGCCCTTTGTGGGTGTTGGATGAGCCTTTCGTGGCATTGGATTCCAAAGCCTTGGAATGGTTGGTGGGGAAAATCAACCAACATTTAGAAAAAAACGGCGCGTTGATTTTCACCTCGCACCAAAGAATTGAAGGCATTTTGCGCCCGATGAACCATCTTCGGTTAGAATCAGGCGCTTTTCCACGGTAAACCCACTATTTTTTTTAAAACGCAATGCGCTCGGTTTTTTTTCATTTTATTCAACGCGATTTTTTATTGGCTTTGCGGCGCTTATCAGACGTGTTGGCGGTGCTGTTTTTTTTCGTCATTGTGGCAAGCTTATTTCCGTTGGCAATTGGCTCAGATTTAAAACTCCTGCAACGCTTGGCGCCCGGCATTTTGTGGGTGGCGGCGCTTTTGTCTTCTATGCTGAGCTTACCGCGCTTATTTGCTGAGGATTTTTTAGACGGGGTGTTGTTCCAAATGGCATTGTCTCCCTTGCCCCTTCCCGCTATCGCGCTTTCTAAAATGCTTGCGCATTGGCTCTTGTCCGGTTTACCCATTGCCTTCATCGCCCCGGTGTTGGGCATTCAGTTTGACCTTCCTTTACACGCGCAAGGCGTGTTGATTTTTTCTTTACTCATCGGCACGCCCGCTTTATCTGCCATCGGCGCAATTGGCGCAGCCCTCACCTTGGGATTGCGCTCTTCTGGCGTGTTGATTGCTTTAATTGTGTTGCCGCTTTACGTGCCCGTCTTAATTTTCGGTGCGTTGGCGGTGGATGCCGCATTGAGCGGGATGGATTATTCCGCGCATTTGTCTTTGATTGGCGCAATCACCCTTTCCGCGCTTTCTCTTTCCCCTTTTGCTTCATCAGCGGCATTAAAACTTGCTTTGGAATAAAATGAAATCGCTTTATTACTTTTCTTCCCCCGCCACCTTTTACCCTTTATCGGGGAAATTGATTCCCATTTTCACCACTCTTGCCGTTTTAACGGGGGGCTTGGGCTTGTATTTTGGTTTTGTGGTTGCGCCCGTTGATTTCCAACAGGGCGAGGCTTACCGCATTATTTTCATCCACGTGCCCGCTTCATGGATGAGTATGTTTTTATACGTGATGATGGCATTTTGGTCGGCAATTGGCTTAGCCTTCAACACCCGCCTTTCCGCAATGATGAGCCGCGCCATTGCACCCACAGGCGCATTGATGGCGCTTTTGTCTTTGTGGAGCGGCGCATTTTGGGGAAAACCAATGTGGGGCACGTGGTGGGTGTGGGACGCACGCCTAACCAGTGAATTGTTGTTGTTTTTCTTATACATCGCTTATTGGGCATTGGTTTCTTCTATTGACGACATCAAACGGGCGGATAAAGCCGGGGCAATTTTGGCGATTGTGGGAGTGGTCAATGTGCCGATTATTTATTTTTCAGTAGAATGGTGGAACACCTTGCACCAAGGCGCTTCGGTGGGGTTTAAAAAATCTTCCTCCATTGCCCCGGAAATGCTTTACGCAATGCTTTTGATGTGCTTTGCCTTTTGGTTTTATTCTTTGGTAGTGGCTTTTATGCGCGTGCGCAACATCATTTTGGAGCGCGAATTTGAAAGCGAATGGTTGCGCAAAATCCTTTTGAAGGAACAACAATGACCTTAACCCCTTATTGGAACAATTTTGCCGATTTTTTGCATATGGGTGGCTACGCCTTATACGTTTGGGGCGCAAGCGGTTTGGCATTAGCGGTTTTGGTGATAGAACCCTTGCTTTTAAAAATGAAGAAAAAAAAGATTTTGGAAAAAATCAAAGTTTTTTGGTCCTCCTCCCTTTAAGATTTTCAAAAAAACTTCGTCTACCGTGGAAAAAATGAAAACTCGCCACCGCAAACTGCTTTTAATTTTGCTTGCTTTAACAATTTTAAGCGCCATCACTTTTTTGGTCTTAAACGCCTTAAACAGCAACATTGCTTTTTATATTTCGCCCACCGATGTCAAACTCGGCAAAGCGCCGGAAAACCGCGTGTTTAGAATCGGGGGCTTGGTCAAAAAAGATTCCTTAGAACGCGAAGCACAATCTTTACGCTTAAACTTCATCGTCACCGACACCGAAACCGATATTCCCGTGCGCTATGAAGGCGTGCTGCCCGATTTATTTTCTGAGGGCAAAGGCGTGGTGGCGCAAGGCAGAATGGAAAACGGCGTTTTTGTGGCGCAAGAAGTCCTCGCCAAACACGATGAAAACTATATGCCACCCGAGGCCGCCCAAGCCTTAGGAGAAGCGCACGCACGCGGAATGGCAAAACAACTGGAACAAAATAATGGTCGTTGAACTCGGGCATTTCGCGCTGATTGTGGCTTTGGTGTTGTCCCTTTTGGGGGGCATTTTGCCGCTTTGGGGGACGTTACAACAAAAGAGTGCGTGGGTGAATTTAATCCTTCCTTCTTCCTTGGGCGTGGGGGGATTGATCCTTTTTGCTTTTTGGGTGTTGGGTTTTGCTTTTGTTACAAACGATTTTTCCGTTTTGTATGTCGCCAATAATTCCGGGCGCGATTTACCGCTTTTTTACAAAATCGCCGCACTTTGGGGCGGACACGAAGGCTCGCTTTTGTTGTGGGTGGTGCTTTTGTCTTTGTGGATGAACGCGTTTTTGCTCTCTTCTTCCAAGCTTCCCCCGCTTTTTCGTTGCCGCGTGTTGGCGGTTTTGTTGCTCTTACACTTTGGCTTTTTGCTTTTTATTTTGGCAACCTCCAACCCTTTTTTGCGCATTGTGCCTATGCCTTTAAATGGGCGCGATTTAAACCCACTTTTACAAGATTTGGGGATGATTCTCCACCCGCCTTTGCTTTATATGGGCTACGTGGGCTTTGCCATCGCTTTTGCCTTTGCCTTGGCAGCGTTGATTGCAGGGGAAGTCAACACCGCTTGGGCAAAATATTCGCGCCCTTGGACCTTGACTGCGTGGATTTTTTTAAGCTTAGGCATTGCCGTGGGCGCGTGGTGGGCGTATTACGAATTGGGCTGGGGCGGCTGGTGGTTTTGGGACCCGGTGGAAAATGCTTCTTTAATGCCGTGGCTCATCGGCACAGCCCTTTTGCATTCCTTAACGGTGAGCGAAAAACGCGGAAGCTTTAAAAATTGGTCGGTGCTCCTTGCTCTTTCTGCCTTTTCTTTATCCCTTTTGGGCACGTTTTTGGTGCGCTCTGGGGTTTTAACCTCCGTGCACGCCTTTGCCACCGACCCCAAACGCGGCATTTTTATTCTGGTGTTTTTGTCTTTGGTCATCGGCATTTCTTTATTTTTATTTGCACTGCGCGCCCCCAAAGTGGGTTTGGGCGCACGCTTTACCTTGCTTTCGCGCGAAAGTTTTTTGTTGTTGGGCAACATTTTATTGGTCATCGCCGCCTCGGTGGTGTTACTGGGCACGCTTTATCCTTTAATTATGAATGCCTTTAACTTGGGCAAAATCTCCGTGGGTCCACCTTACTTCAACACCGTTTTTGTGCCTGTTGCCTTGCCCGCTTTCTTTTTAATCGCCCTCTCTCCCTTATTGCGCTGGAAAGAATCCATTCTCTTTTACCAAAAACACCTTGTGCCTGTTTTTTTAAGTTTTTTTCTTTCCCTTGGCACTTTGTTTTTATTGGGCGATTTCCTGTTTCTGCCCTTTTGTGCGCTTTTCCTTGCCTTTTGGATTGTTTTTTCCGCACTCTTTCAAATCAAAGAACGCCTTGCCAAAACAAAAAATCTCCCTCTTTCTTTTTTGGGAATGCACACGGCGCACATCGGTGTGGCGGTGTTTGTTATTGGCTCGGCGGTGGTTTCCAACTTTTCTATTGAAAAAAATACGGTGTTGACCGTGGAAAAGAAAGCGGAAGTCGCAGGCTATTCCCTCCTTTTTCAAAATTTAACCCAAGAACAAGGTCCCAATTATGTTTCTATCGTGGGGAAATTTTTATTGGAAAAGGATGGAGCGCCTCTTGCTTTTTTAACGCCGGAAAAACGCACCTACACCACCTCTATGATGCCAATGACCGAATCCGCCGTGCATTCTACTTTTTGGCGCGATATTTACATCGCTTTGGCTGAACCGGTGGATGCGGAAAATCCACAAGGCGCGTGGGTGGTGCGCCTTTATTACAAACCTTTCATCAATTGGCTTTGGTCGGGCGCATTCTTAATGGCTTTGGGCGCGTTTTTCGCTCTTTTAGGATTAAAGAAAAAATGAACCGTTATTTTTATTTGCTTTTTGCGTTTTTCGCGCTTGTCATTTTATTGGGCGTAGGCTTAACCTTAAACCCGCGGGATGTGCCCTCCCCTTTTATTGGGAAACCCGCCCCCGATTTTTCCCTGCCCGTTTTAAATGAGGACAAAAGCTTTTCCCCCCAAATGATGAAGGGCAAGGTCTGGTTACTCAACGTCTGGGCAACGTGGTGTGTTTCTTGCCGCGTGGAACACCCCGTGTTGGTGGATTTTGCAAAAAAAAATAATGTTCCCGTGGTAGGTTTAAACTACAAAGAAATTGCGGGGGATGCCTCCTTAAACCCCAAAAAAATCAGCGCGGAAGAAGAAAAAGCTTTGGCGACCCAACGCGCACAGCAATGGTTGGATGAAAAAGGCAACCCTTATTTTTTATCCGTCTTGGATTTAAACGGCAAGGTGGGCTTGGATTATGGCGTTTATGGCGTTCCGGAAACCTTTTTAATTGACCCAAACGGCATCATTCGTTTTAAACATTTGGGACCCATCACGCCGGATGTGCTCACCCAAAAACTCTTACCCCAAATTGAGAAACTCCACAATGCGCCTTAACCTATTGATTTTCCTTGTTTTTTTCTCTTTTTCCGCTTTCGCCCAAACTGAGGTGGAAAAAAGGTTGTGGGATTTATCCTCCCAACTGCGCTGCTTGGTGTGTCAAAACCAAAGCATTGCAGATTCTGATGCCGACTTGGCACAGGATTTGAAAAACGAAATCCGCACAATGCTGCAAAACGGCAAAAGCGATGCGGAAATTTTAAATTTTATGACCGAGCGCTACGGCGATTTTGTGCTCTACAACCCGCCCTTCAAAGCCCAAACCCTTTTGTTGTGGTGTGCCCCATTGTTGTTGGTTTTGGTGGGCGCACTGTCTTTTTTCTTTTATTTAAAAAAACGCGAACAAAAATTAAAGGACGCCCCCTCAGATTTAACCCTTGCGCGGCGCTTGTTGGAGGAAAAAGATGAGTGAAGCCTTTTTCTTTGCCTTTGGCGCATTTTTGTTTTTATTGTCCATCTTATTTTTTTTAATGCGCGCGCTTTTAAAACCCACTTCTATTTCTTTTACCGATGAAAATTTAAGGATTTTGAAAAATCAATTGAAAGAATTGGAAAAGGCGCGCCAACAAAACTTCTTAACCGAAGCAGAATTTTTAAGCCAAAAAGAAGATTTGGAAAAACGGGTGTTGGAAGAAAACTCGCAAAAAAATGAGGGTTTACCGTGGAAGACTTCCCCCCAAACGGCGTGGTTTTTGGTGCTTTGTATCTCCCTTTGTTCTATCGCGCTTTACGCCCTCTGGGGCAACCCCAACGCAATGCAGCGCGCCGTGCGCGACCCCATTTTTGCGATGGAAGAAACGCTCTTTCAAAATTATTCCGCAGAAAGCCCTGATTCTTTAAACCGCATTTTGAATTTCAGTATGGAACTGCAAAACGCGGGGCAAAAAGAACGCGCCCTCTTGGTGTTGGAAAAATTAGAAAAACTCAATCCCCAAAACCCCGATTTTTTAAGCCTTTACGCAAGCGCCCTCTGGGGCAAAACCGGCACGTTTAATGGTAAAGCGTGGAGTTTGTTGCACACCGCCCTTTCTTTAAACGAAAACCACCCGCAAACCTTGTTTTTCTTGGGTTACGCCTTTTTAGAAAAAGGGGATTTCACAAAAGCCAAAGATTTTTTTATAAAAGCGCAAAACCAAAATTCCGACCCGCGCGTTTTATTAATGATTAAAGAAGCACTCTTGGCGGTTGAATCGCGCCTCAATCCGCAAAGTGAGGAAGCAGCCATTGCGCAAATTAAAGAATTGAAAAATCAGCTGAGCGCTCAATTCAACGCCCCCACTTTTAAAGAAAAAGGCGCGCCGGTGTGGTGGATTTTGGCAAAGGCAGCGCACAATTTAAAGGAATACGCTTTGGCGCTTGCAATGTTTAAAGAAGGCAAGGATTTTTTCCCGGAAAACAATGCCGAACTCTTAGCGCTTTATGCGGGGAGTTTGTGGCGGGAAAATGAAGATAAAAACGAAGCGCGCGCTTTGTTGGAAAAAGCCAAAGCAATCCACCCTCAAAATGAGTGGGTGATTTTTTATTCCGCCTTTTTTGAAGAAAATCTTCTAAAACGCGAAAGCCTTTTAAAAAGCTTAAAATTAGACGAAAAAAGCCTTCCCCATTTGAAAAACGAAGTGCAACTCTTGGAAAACTCTTTCAAAAATCCACGGTAAACTTTAAAAAAAATTTCGGTTGACCGCGGAAAAGGAGACGCAATGAACCCTCGCCAAGCCCATTTAAGCCGCAAAACCAAAGAAACTCAAATCCAAGTGGAAATCCACTTGGACGGAACGGGCAAAATGGAAATCCAAAGCGGCGTGCCGTTTTTGGATCATATGCTTTCTCAAATCGCGCGCCACGCTCTGGTGGATTTAACCCTTTTTGCAAAGGGTGACACCCACATTGACGACCACCACACGGTGGAAGATGTGGGCATTTTGTTGGGGGATGCGTTTTTGTCTGCTTTGGGCGACAAAAAAGGCATCAACCGTTACGGCTTTGCCTATGTTCCTTTGGATGAGAGTTTATCCCGCGCGGTGGTGGATATTTCCGGTCGCCCGGCTTTGTTTTTTAATGCCACTTTCCACGCCCAAAAAGTGGGACAATTTGATACGGAATTGGTGAGAGAATTTTTCCAAGGCTTTGCCAATCACGCCCAAATCACCTTGCATTTAGACAATTTGCGCGGCGAAAATGCGCACCATCAAGCGGAAAGTTTGTTTAAAGCTTTTGGGCGTGCGTTGAAAATGGCCATTGCCTTAGACCCTCGCGTTGAAGATATTCCTTCCAGCAAAGGCGTGCTCTGATGATTGCCATCATTGATTACGGCTTTGGGAATTTAAAATCCGTTTGGCAAGCCTTACAACACGTCACCGATGAAACCGTCCTCATCACCGACAAAAAAGAAGAAATTCAACGCGCCACGCGCGTGGTCTTCCCCGGTCAAGGCGCAATGCCCGATTGTTTAAAAGAAATTGAAAAAAAAGGCTTATGCGAAGCCATTTTAAAGGCGCAACAAGAAAAACCTTTTTTGGGCATTTGCTTGGGGCTGCAACTCCTTTTTGAAGAAAGCGAAGAAGGAAAAAGTAAAGGCTTGGGCGTAGTAAAAGGCAAGGTTTTGCGCTTTAAAGGGAAAACTTTAAAAATTCCGCATATGGGTTGGAATAATGTTTTACAAAATCAAAAGCATTTTTTGTGGCAAAACATTCCCCAAAATGCGCGCTTTTATTTTGTGCACAGCTATTTTGTGCAACCCCAAGATGAAAACCTTGTTTTCGGCAAAACTTTTTATGGGGAAAATTTTACTTCCGCTCTTCTTTTTGAAAACACGGTGGCGGTGCAATTTCACCCTGAAAAAAGCGCGGAATGCGGCCTAACCTTTTTAAAAAATTTCACGCGCTGGACGCCTTAATTTAAAATTCCACGGTCAACCTTACTTTTTTTTAAAAAAAATGCTCATCATCCCTGCCATTGATTTAAAAGACGGTCAATGCGTGCGCTTGGAACAAGGGGAAATGGAAAAAACCACGGTGTTTTCCCAAAGCCCTGAAAAAATGGCGGCGCATTGGGAAAGCTGCGGCGCAAAACGCCTGCATTTGGTGGATTTAAACGGCGCATTCAAAGGTTCGCCCCAAAACAAAAAAGCCGTGGAAGCTATTTTAAAAAATCTCAACATCCCCATCCAATTGGGGGGTGGCATTCGCGATTTAAAAACCATTGAATCTCTTTTGAATTCTGGGGTCAGCTGGGTGATTTTGGGCACGGTGGCAATTACCAACCCTGCGTTAGTGAAAGAAGCCGCGCGCATTTTCCCCAACCGCGTGATGGTGGGGTTAGACGCCAAAGACGGGAAAATTGCCACAGACGGCTGGGCGAAAGTGAGCCAATTTGACGCTTTGGAAGTTGCCAAAAGTTTTGAAGATGTGGGCGTTTCTACCATTATTTATACCGATATCGCGCGCGATGGAATGCTCACTGGAATCAACGTAGAAGCCACTTTGCATTTGGCAGAAAATTTAACCATTCCCGTGATTGCCTCCGGGGGCTTGGCGGGCTTAGCAGATATTCAAAAATTACAGCAAACGGGCGCAATCTCAGGTGTGATTGCCGGGCGCGCAATTTACAACGGCGACTTGGATTTTAAAAAAGCGCTCCGCCTTTTGGAACAATAAAATGCTCGCCAAACGCTTGATTCCTTGTTTGGACGTCACCGCCGGACGCGTGGTCAAAGGCACGAACTTTGTAGATTTAAAAGACGCGGGCGACCCCGTTGCCATTGCCAAAAAATACGGCGAAGAAGGCGCGGATGAATTGACGTTTTTGGATATCACCGCCTCTTCTGATGAACGCGACATCATTTTACACGTCATTGAACAGTGCGCCGCCCAAATTTTTATTCCGCTAACCGTGGGGGGCGGCGTGCGCAAGGTGGAAGATGTGCGCCGATTGTTAAACGCCGGCGCAGATAAAGTCTCCATCAACACCGCCGCCATCCAAAACCCCGATTTAATCAATGAGGCTGCCGCCAAAGTGGGCTCGCAATGCATTGTGGTGGCAATTGATGCCAAAAAAACGGAAGATTCTTGGCACGTGTTTACGCACGGTGGAAGAAAAGAAACTGCCTTGGATGCCATAGAATGGGCTAAGGAAGTAGAAAGGCGCGGAGCAGGGGAAATTTTGTTAACCTCAATGGACCAAGACGGCACGAAAAACGGCTTTGATTTGGAATTGACCCGAACAATTTCAGAATCCGTTTCCATTCCCGTGATTGCCTCAGGGGGCGTGGGGAATTTAACGCATTTGAGCGAAGGCATTTTAAAAGGCAAGGCAGATGCCGTGTTGGCGGCTTCCATCTTCCATTTTGGGGAATACACCCTTGAAGAAGCCAAAATCTTTTTGCAACAACAAGGCATTGAAGTGCGTTTATGAATGATTTTTTAAGCCAATTGAAATGGAATAAAGAGGGGCTCATTCCGGCGATTGCGCAGGATGAATCGGGGAAAGTGCTGATGTTGGCGTATATGAGCCGAGAATCTTTAAAGGAAACGCTAAAACAAGGCAAAGCCGTGTATTGGTCGCGCTCTCGCCAAAAATTGTGGGTAAAGGGAGAAGAATCCGGACACGTCCAAACCCTCCTTTCTATCCAAACCGACTGCGACCAAGACACTTTATTATTAACCGTCAAACAAACTGGACTACCCTGCCACACCGGAAGAAAATCCTGCTTTTTTTATACCTTAACCCAAAATCAATGGGTGGAAACTCTGCCCATTGAAAAACCGAGCCACTTGATTTATGGAAAATGATGTTTTCGCGCGCTTAGAAGAAACCTTAAAAAATCGCCAACACGCCAACCCCCAAAGCTCTTATTCCGCCTTGCTTTTCCACGGTGGGGAAGAAAAAATTTTCAAAAAATTAAACGAAGAATGTTTGGAAGTGGTTTTGGCGGCAAAAGAAAATGACTCCTCCCATTTAATTTACGAATCCGCGGATTTATTATTCCATTTGCTGGTTTTGTTGCGCCACAAAAATATAGAATGGCAAAGCGTTTTAACGGAACTTTCCCGAAGGGAAGGTCAATCGGGGATAGCGGAAAAAAACGCGCGCCCACATTAAAGGAGAAAGCGATGAAAGATTGTTTGTTTTGTAAGATTGCAGAAGGAATCATCCCTGCCCAAAAGGTGTATGAAGACGAAATAATGTTGGGGTTTAAAGATATTGCGCCCGTTTGCTCCACCCATATTTTGCTCATTCCCAAAAAACACATCGCTTCTTTGTTTGACGCGCAAAAAGAAGATGAAACCTTGTTGGGCAAAATGCTTTTACAAGCCGCTGCCCTTGCCCAAGAAAAAAGCGCAGGCGGGTTCAGGTTGGTGACCAACACGGGCAAAATCGGGGGGCAAGAAGTGTTGCACTTGCATTTTCACATTTTGGCGGATGAAAACCCTTTGGGGCGCATTCTTTCTAAGGAGTAAATAATGGGGACGTTTTCCATTTGGCATTGGCTGATTGTTTTAGTGATTGTAGTGTTGGTGTTTGGCACAAAAAAACTCCCGCACTTGGGGCGCGATGTGGGCGCGGCGATTAAAGGCTTAAAAGAAGGCTTAGAAAAGGGCGCAGAGGAAAGCCCAGACATCGCGCAAAAAACAGATTCTGAAAAAAAATCCGGTTGACCGCGGAAAATGTTTGATGTCGCTTTTTCCGAATTGATGGTCATTGCCGTGGTGGCATTGATTGTCATCGGACCAGAAAAATTGCCCAAGGTGGCGCGCGCCTTGGGGCTTTTGATGGGGCGCTTTCAAAAAACGCTCCATTCCTTTAAAACAGATTTGGCGCAGAATAACGACTTCCACCATTTAAAAAACGATTGGCAAGCCCTGCAACACGATTTTTCCCACACCGCCCAAGATTTGAAAAACACCTTGCAAAATTCCTTAGAAAATTCTTTGGAAAACCCGCCCCATTCCCCTTCCGATTTTTGCGGACCTTTACCTCCCTCTTCCCCCAACAATGAGCGATGATTCCTTGGTTTCGCATTTAATAGAACTGCGCGACCGTTTATTAAAATCCGTGGCGGCTTTTTTGGTTGCGCTTTTATTGCTTTGCCTTTACCCGGGACCTTCCGCCATTTACGATTTTTTGGCCACACCCTTAACCCAAGCCTTGCCGGAAGGCTCAAAAATGCTCGCCATCGGCGTGGTCACGCCTTTTTTAATTCCGCTGAAAGTCACGGCTTGGGCAGCCTTTATTTGCGCCCTCCCCTTCATTCTTTGGCAAGCGTGGGCGTTTATTGCGCCCGGACTCTACCAACACGAAAAACGTTTGGGGCTTCCCTTGGTTGTTTCCAGCACCCTGCTTTTTTTCGTAGGAATGGCTTTTTGTTATTTTTTGGTGTTTGGGCAGGTTTTTAAATTCATCAACGCTTTTGCCCCACAAAGCATTACGCCTGCGCCGGATATTGAAGCCTATTTGTCCTTCGTCATCACCATGTTTTTGGCGTTTGGACTTTCTTTTGAAGTGCCGGTGGCGTTGGTGGTGTTGGTGAAAATTGGGGCGCTCTCGGTTGAAACATTAAGGAATTTTCGCGCGTATTTTATTGTTTTGGCGTTTGTGGCAGCCGCCATCCTCACCCCACCGGATGTCATTTCCCAATTGGCCTTGGCCATCCCAATGTGTTTACTTTACGAAATGGGTATTGGGCTCGCCCTTTGGGTAAGGGGGAAATAAATTTTGAAATTTTTTGAAGTTCACCGTGGAAATTTGAAATAACACGGTGCACCTTCCAAAAAAGCATACAATGCGCCCATTGGTTTTTTTAAGAGAGTGAAAAATGGATTCCACCCCCCAAAAAGGCATTGACGATGTTTTATTGAATTTATGCGAATCGGTGGCTTTTGTTTTGAAAAAAGCCACTAATGATGAAGTGCATTATTCCGCAATGGTGCAACGCATTCAAAAAACCAGTTTGCGCCCGGATATTGGCTGTTTTGTGTTGTTTGATGGCGGATTTTCCGGTTTGGTGGTGATCAATTTTTCAGCCGAAGCCGCAATGGCGCTGTACCGCCTTTATTTTTCCCAAATGGGGATGGAAGAAAGCGACTTGGCAAAAACCCACACTGCGCCGGAAGTCAGCAACGTAATGGGGGAATTGGTCAATCAAATCGTGGGGAATTTCACCGGCAGAATCCAAAACGATTTGGAAACCTCCATCACCCAAAGTCAGCCCAAAATGTTGGTGTTGAATAAGCAAGTTTTGTTGCAGGTGGACACCAACTTAGACCAACCCGAAATGCGCCGCGTTTCTTTTTACACCGGCAACCACCACCCGTTTTATGTGGAATTGGCAATGGACAACGTGGTGTTTGTGCCTTTGAAAAATGAAGGCGGCGACAAAAACCAAAAAAATCAAACCTCTACCGTGGAAAATGCACCTATGGATGCCCACGAAGAATTGTTGCGCTCTTTGGGGATGTAATGCAATCCGGCACGATTGCCTTGGTGGGGCGTCCCAACGCGGGAAAATCCACGCTTTTTAACCAATTGTTGGGGGAAAAAATCAGCATTACCTCCAAAAAGGCGCAGACCACGCGCAACCCCATTTTGGGCGTTTTAACCCAAGAAAATGCGCAGTTTGTGTTTGTGGATACGCCGGGCGTGATGGATTTTTTTAAAAACGCCCTGCACCGCCAAATGCGTTTTGACGTGCACCACGCTCTAATGGAAGTGGATGTGGTGGTGCTCTTGACCCTTCCCCAAAAACTGAGTCCAACCGAATTGCAGCTTTTAAACAAAATTCCCAAAAATAAACCGGTGATTTTGGCGGTGAATAAAATTGATGGCTTAAAAAACAAAAACGCCTTGTTGCCCTTGATGGCGGAATTTCAAACGCAATTTAATTTCGCAGCGATTGTGCCTGTGTGCGCCCTTTCCCAAAAGGAAAGTCTGCCTTTGTTAAAGGCTTTGTTGCCTTTTTTGCCCCATTCAAGCTTACTTTACGAAGCGGATACTTTAACGGACAAAAGCGCGCGTTTTTTGGCGTCTGAATTTATACGGGAAAAAGTATTTCGTTTTTTGGGCGATGAACTACCGCACCAAAGCCGGGTGGAAATTGAACGCTTTGAAGAACTCCCCCATTTAAACCGCATTTTCGCCGCCATTTGGGTGGAACGGGAAAATCACAAAGCGATGGTGATTGGGAAAAACGGCGCAAAATTAAAAAGAATTGCAAGCGATGCCCGCCGCGACTTAGAAAAATTATTGGGTGTTAAAATTTATTTGGAAATTTTTGTGAAGGTCAAAAGCGGCTGGGCGGATGATTTAAATATTTTGCGCGCCGTTTAAAATCCACGGTCAAACTTTATTTTTTTTGAAATTTTAAAAATGTTCTTATTCATCCCCACTTTTTGCATTTTGTTTTTTTTGGGCGCGCGCTTTGTGTTGCCTTTAAAGACCGCGCGCGTCAATAAATTGGGTTTATTTTTATTGGTGCTTTCTTTTGCCCTGAAATTTTCTTTTTATTATTTTTTGGGAGGCTCGGTTTTTGCGCCAGATTTATCACGGGAAAGCTTGATTTTTTTAGAAGGCTTAATGGGCGCGGTGTTTATTTTGGTTTTTCTTGTTTTGCTGCGCGATGTTTTTTTGTTGCTTTCTCGTTTTTTATTCAAAAAAGCCTTTACCTTTCACCGTCAACCCAAAGTGGCGCTTATTCTTTTGTTTTTTTCTTTTTTGTTGGGGCAGTGGGGAAGTTTCAATGCCGTGGTTGTGCCGGAAATAAAAGAGGTGAGTGTTTTTTTACCCCAACTGCCCCAAGAATTAGAAAACTTTAAAATCGTGCAATTAACGGATACGCACATTAGAAAATTGCTGAACAAAGAATGGTTAGACCAAGTGATGGAAAAAACCAATGCTTTAAACGCGGATGTGGTTTTATTAACGGGGGATTACACGGACGCAAGCCAAGAAGAATTAAAAAATGAAGCAAAAGCCTTTGGGGAGTTGAAAGCCAAATGGGGCGTTTTTGGCGTCACCGGCAACCACGAATATTACACAGACCCAGAGGGGTGGATGCAGTTTTTTAAGGAAAAAAACGTGCAGATTTTGAATAACGCACACGCGGTTTTAAATGTGAATGGCAAAAATTTAATTTTGGTGGGCTTACCGGACCCCACCCAAGGGCGCTTTGGCGGGGAAAAACAATCCCTTCAAAAAGCCTTAAAAAACGCGCCCGTGCATTCAAACGCAGATGAAAAAACGCCGATTATTTTATTAAACCACCAACCCAAAAAAGCCAAAGAGTTTGCGCAACACGGCGTGGATGTGCAACTTTCCGGTCACACCCACGGTGGCGTGATGTTTTTTTTAAAACCCATCGTGGCAGCGTTCAACGGTGGCTTTGTGAAAGGTTTGTATCAAGTTGGAACAATGCAACTTTACGTTTCCGCCGGAACGGGTTTGTGGGGTGGGTTTTCTTGTCGCATTGGCGTTCCATCAGAAATTACCGTGTTAACCCTGCGGCGGGGAGAACTCACTCCGCGCGCCAAGTGACGTTTGCCAGAAATAAATAGCCTGCGCCATAAACCGTTTTGATCATCGCGGGGGCTTCTGAATCGGCTTCCAATTTTCTTCTCAGCCGTGAAATACGCACGTCAATGGAGCGATCCATCGGCGCTAAATCCTCCCCATCGGTTAATTTTTCGCGCCCCAAAATGCGGTTAGGATGTTGCACAAAAATGCGCAACAATTCCGCTTCCGTGTTGCTCAAAATAAATTCCTCCCCTTTGGGGGAAATCAAGGCGTTGTTGGACAAATAAAATCGCCAGCCTGCAAATTCCGCAATTTGCGCGTTTTGTTCCGCTTTTAAAGGCGTTTCTTTCCTTCTTAAAATGCTTCTTGCGCGCGCGACCAATTCTCGCGGTTCAAAGGGCTTCAACATATAATCGTCCGCGCCCAGTTCCAAGCCCATCACGCGGTCGCTTACGTGCGCGCGACCGGTTAAAATCAAAATGCCACAATTGGATTGGGCGCGCACTTTTTGCATCACTTCAATGCCGTCCATATCCGGTAAGCCCAAATCAATGATGCACAAATCCGGCAAAAAAACATTCAAACGGCGCAACAATTCCGCCGCGCTGTGACACCAAAGGGTTTGAAACGAAAATTCATCCAAGACCTGCACGATGATTTGCGCCACATCCGGGTCATCTTCCACAATCACAACGCGGTTTTGTTCGGTTTCTTTCATTTTTTCCCCCTTTTTTTAAAAAAATCCACGGTCAACCGTGGAAAATTTTGAAAAATTGTATAAAAAAATCAAAAGCGATTGAGCATTTCTATTAAATCTTTCTTATCAAAAGGCTTTCTCAAAATGGGAATGGCATCCAAGGGTTCGGCTTCTTGGTAGTAGCCGCTCATCAAAATCAAGTGGATGTGCGGGTATTTTTCCGTGACCGTTTCCGCCAATTGGTGACCCGTCAAGCCCCCCGGCATAATGATGTCGCTCAACAAAAAGGCGATGTCGCTCACCTTTTCTAAAATTTCCAAGGCTTGTTTGCCGTTTTCGGCTTCAATCACAAAATAGCCCAAATCCACCAATTGCCCGCGCACCACGCGGCGCACGCTTTTGTCGTCTTCCGCCAACAAGACGGTGGAAGTGCGTTTTTTTAAGGTTAAAGCGGCTTTGGCTTTTTTGGGCTTGATTTTTTCTAAATATTCCGGGATGAACAATTGCACCGTTGTGCCTTGGTTTAAAGCGCTTTTTAAATGCAACGCCCCGCCAGCTTCTTGTGCAAAACCGTTTGCCATCGCTAAGCCCAAACCCGAGCCCAAGCCAAAACGTTTGGTGGTGAAAAAAGGTTCTAAGGCGCGCGCCAAAACTTCTTCGCTCATTCCTTTGCCATCATCCACAATTTCAATGGTCAAATACGCGCCTTTTTGTAAGCCCAAATTTTGCGCAGATTGCTGATTCACATCTTGGCGAAACACGGCAATTTTCAAAACGCCCCCGTAGGGCATTGCGTCCCGGGAATTTAAAGCAAAATTCACAATGGCGCTTTCCAATTGGGAAGGGTCAACAAAAGCAAAGGCGGGGGTAGAAGGATAAGTGCAAATAAATTCAATAGTTTCCGGCAAAAAGCGGCGAATCAACTGTTCAAAATCGTGGATGAGCCGCCCAATATCCACCACTTCTGCGCAAATTTCTTGCCTTCTTGAAAAGGTGAGTAACCTGCGAATCAAATGCACGCCTCGGCGAGAAGAGCGTAATGCCGGTTCAATGTATTCTTTTAAATAGGTTTTTTGCGGGTAATGATCCACCAAGGCTGCCAAATTGCCGATGATGACCGTTAATAAATTATTAAAATCGTGCGCCAAACCGCCGGTTAATTGTCCGATGGCTTCCATTTTTTGCGCGTGCAACAAGGCAGCTTGCAGGCGTTTTTGCTCGGTAATGTTGTAAGAAAACACAAAAAAGCCCAAGGTTTCGCCTTCGCTCCCTAATTCCGGCACCAAGGTGCTGTGCGCAAAGTGGATTGTGCCTTCTCTTTCAAAGGAATATTCGTAACTCACTTGCTCGCCCGATAAAGCCAAATCCACTTTGTCTTTCACCTGTTCATACACCTTTTCGCCAATGACTTCTGGGATGGAGCGCCCGGTGGCAAAATCTTTGGGATTGCCAAACCAATCGGAATAGCCTTTGTTGGCGTATTGGTAAATTTTGTTTTTGTCTACATAGCCAATTTGGATGGGAATGGTGTCGTTGATTAAACGCAAACGCGCTTCGTTGCGCTGTAAAGCGTTGGCAATGCGGGTGTTGGCACGTAAAGCTCGGCGCAAACGAAAATTGGCATCTTCCAATTGCAGGGTGCGGCGTCTCACGGTATCTTCCAATTCTTGGTTGCTCGCGCAGCAGGGGGGAATAGAAGAAGGTTCAAAGTATTGGGTTAAAACGTGTCCGCTCAGTGATTTTTCTGAAAGCGCCCAAAAGGGGCGGTTTTGAATAAAGACTTTTGCGGTGGTTTTGTCTTCATCGGTGGGGGTTTTTTGGGTGACATTGCCCAACAAAAAGGTTTTGGAATCGCCGGTTTTGACTTCGCTCAACAGTTCCAAAAAGCTGGTTTTGGGCGTTAATAAGCTCAGTGAAAAGGTTTCCGAAAAGGCGTGATTCCACGCGATGAGCTTGCCTTTTTCATCAAAAAGGGCAAAAGCGTTTTCATTATTCAAAAAGGCGTTTTTTTCCACGGTGCACCCCAAATTTTTTTTGATTTTTATCATCAAACAAGTGCTATTTTGCATTGAAAGGCGCATAAAAAAAAAGCAAAATAACACGTGGAAAGAGACGCTTAAATTTACAGGAGGTGTTCAATGCGCACAGACCGCGAAGCAATGGAATATGATGTTCTTATCGTTGGCGGAGGGCCTTCCGGCTTAACCGCCGCCATCAAATTAAAACAATTGGCAGAAAAAAACGGCAAAGAAATTTCCGTTTGTTTAATTGATAAAGGCTCGGAAATCGGTGCGCACATTCTTTCTGGCGCCGTGTTAGAACCGCGCTCGTTGAATGAATTGATTCCCGATTGGAAAGAAAAAGGCGCGCCCTTGCACGTGGAAGCCAAGGACGACAAATTCATTTGGCTGTTAAACAAAGAAAAAGCCTTCACCGTGCCCATCACGCCCAAAGAAATGCTCAATCACGGCAATTACATCATCAGTTTGGGGAATTTCTGTCGTTGGTTGGGCGAACAGGCGGAAAGCTTAGGCGTAGAAATTTATGCAGGCTTTGCCGGCGCAGAAGTGCTCTACAACGAAGATGGCTCCGTCAAGGGCGTTGCCACGGGCGATGTGGGCATTGGCAAAGACGGTCAGCCCACCGGCAACTTCCAACCCGGGATGGAATTGATTGCCAAACAAACCATTTTTGCCGAAGGCTGCCGCGGTTCTTTAACCAAAGAGCTTTCCGAAAAATTCAACTTGCGCGCCAATTGTGACCCGCAAACTTATGGTATCGGCATTAAAGAATTGTGGGAAATCAAACCGGAACTGCACCAACAAGGCTTGATTATGCACACCATCGGCTGGCCTTTGGACAACAGCACGTATGGGGGCTCTTTTGTTTACCATTTTGAAAACAACTTGTTGGCATTGGGCTTTGTGATTGGTTTGGATTACAAAAACCCGTGGATTTCTCCCTTTGAAGAATTTCAACGCTACAAAACCCACCCCGCCATCGCCAAATTCTTAGAAGGCGGAAGGCGCATTTCTTACGGTGCGCGCGCCTTGGTGGAAGGCGGCTACCAAGCTGTTCCCAAATTGACTTTCCCGGGCGGCATTTTAATTGGGGATGGCGCAGGGTTTTTGAATGTGCCCAAGGTCAAAGGCACGCATATGTGTATGAAATCCGGCATTGTGGCGGCGGAAGCGGTGTTTGAACACTTGCAAAAAGAAGATGCCGGCAAAGAAGTGTTGGCGTATGAAACCAACTTAAAAGAAAGCTGGATGTGGAAAGAGCTTTACAGCGTGCGCAACATTCGCCCCTCCTTCCACTGGGGATTGTTGCCCGCCTTGGCTTACAGCGCGTTGGATACTTACATTTTCCGCGGAAAAGCCCCGTGGACCTTGCACCATCACGATGACCATTCCCAATTGGGCGACAAACGCGATTATCCCAAAATTGAGTATCCCAAACCGGATGGCAAAATCAGTTTTGACCGCCTTTCCTCGGTGTTCATCGCGCAGGTGAACCACGAAGAAAATCAACGCTGCCACTTGCGTTTGAAGGATGAAAGCGTGCCCATTAAGGTCAATTATGAAAAATTCGGCTCACCCGAAACGCGTTATTGTCCGGCGGGCGTTTATGAAATCACGGGGGAAGAAGCCGGCACGCCACGTTTGGTGATCAACGCGCAAAACTGCTTGCATTGCAAAACCTGTGACATCAAAGACCCCACGCAAAACATCAACTGGACGACACCCGAGGGCGGCGGAGGTCCGAATTACCCCAATATGTAAGCTTTTTTCCCTTACCCAAAAATCCTTCTTTTTGGAAGGATTTTTTTATTTCTTTTCCACGGTCAACGGGAAGTTTTTTTTGAAAAATTTTTAAAAAACCACATTCGGTATTAGCATAGCGCTTATGAAGGATCAAAAATTAGAAACCATCGGACCTTACCGCGTGATTCGCCAATTGGGGCAAGGGGCAACCGCCACCGTTTACTTGTGCGAGGACGAAAAAAACAAGCGCCAAGTGGCGGTGAAGGTGCTTTATTTTGACGTGGGCAGCGCTTCGCTTTCTAAACGGATGAAAAAAATTTTTAGAAACGAAATGATGGTCACGCGCTCCTTGCACCACCCCAACATCGTGGAAGTGTATGACACGCAAATTGAAGAGGATTACGCCTATATTTCAATGGAAGTGGTGGAAGGCGGTTCATTAGCCGATTACTGCTCCTTTGAAAAGCTCCTTCCCTTAAAGCAAGTCATCAGCGTGATTTTTAAATGCTGTATGGCGTTGGACGCCGCTTTCCAAAAAGGGATTGTGCACCGCGACATTAAACCTGCGAACATTTTATTAACCCCGCAATTAGAACCCAAAATTTCCGATTTCGGTTTGGCGTTGAATATGAATCAAAATCCAACGGGGGAAGAATCCACTTTCATTATGGGCGTGGGCTCGGCAGCGTATATGTCGCCGGAACAAATCAAAATGTATCCCTTAAACCAAAAAACGGATTTGTATTCTTTGGGCGTGGTGTTGTTTCAGCTTTTAACCGGACGTTTTCCCTTTAAAGCGCCCAACCAAGCGGCGTTGATGTATAAAATCATCAATACCGATGCCCCGAGGGTGTGCGATTTGAACCCCAAACTCCCTGCGGAATTGGACAAAATCATTGGGCGCGCCTTGGAAAAGGATGTGTTCAACCGTTACCGCACGGGCGCGGATTTTGCCAAAGATTTATCCTCGCTACGCTATGAAATTGCGGAAGACGACAAAGACGATGATTTTTTACAACAACAAAAAAACGATGCCAAACGCTTTGAATTGTTGCGGCATTTGAGCTTTTTTGACGATTTTGAAGATATTGAACTCTGGGAAATTTTGCGCATCGCCAAGGTGCGCAAATACCCCAAAAACACGGTGTTGGTGCAAGAGGGCGAGCGCAACCGCAATGTAGGGATCATCTTAGAAGGCAGCGCCGTAGTGGTCTTAAACGGGCGCGTGTTGGCAAGCTTAACCGCCTCTGACCCCGTGGGCGAAGTGGCGTTTTTGCACCCGGAAGATGACCGCCGTTGTAATAGCGTGATTGCCACAGAAGACCTTCTTTTTTTGGAAATTCGTTCCACCTCCTTGGAGGTGGTTTCCGAAGAACTCTCTACCCGCTTAAAAAACGCGCTCCTTGTCACCTTAATTGAACGCTTGCGCCATTCCAACCAAATGGCTTTGGAAAATCGCGGCGCACCGCCAGAGCGCGCCCTTTCCGCCCCCACTTTTTAAAAAATGAAAGCTTTGAGTTTATTTTTAATTTTGGGAATCATTTTGGTGATTTTTTTAAAATTACCTTCTGAAAACTCTGAAAAAAGCTTACCTCCCGTGCTTTTCCCCGTGGATGAAACGTGTTTTTTAACCCAAAACACGTGCAGCAGAACTATTGAAAAAGGCAGTGTGACGCTTTCTTTCCCGCGCCCCCTTCCCGTTGCAAAAACTTTTCCTATAAATTTAAAAATAGAAAATATTCCCGCCCAAAAAATCTTTTTGAAATTACAAGGCGTAGAAATGGCAATGGGGGATTGGTCTTTTCCTTTTACCCCCAAAGAAAAGGGCGTTTTTGAAGCCCAAATGATGATTCCCCTTTGTTTAACGGGCAAAATGCGCTGGCGCGCCACCCTGTTGATTCAAAACTCCGAAAAAGAACTGCACATTCCGTGGGATTTTTGGGCGGGAGGCGAATGAAAAAAGTTTGGAATTTATTCAATTTTCTTTTGGCAAGCTTTTTGTTTTTTTTGGTTTTTTTCTGGGAAAGCGCGCCTCAGACGGAAATTTTCAACAAAAATTGGTTTATTTCCACGGTCGACGGAAAGTTTTTTTTAAAAAAAGAAAACGAAGAAAAACTCTTGGTGCTTTATTTTGGCTACACCTTTTGCCCGGACGTCTGCCCTTCCACTTTGTTGGAAATCGCCCAAAGTTTAGAGGATTTACCGCCAAAGGTTTTAAACCAAATGGAAATTTTATTGGTTAGTTTAGACCCAGAACGCGACACCCCGCCTTATTTGGCACAATACGCGCGATTTTTTCACCCCAAAATCAAGGCGGGCTTGGCCTTCCCTTTAAAAAAACTCACCCAAAACTTGGGCGTGGTGTATCAAAAAAGAAAAGAGCCGCCTTTTTTGATTGACCATTCCGCCCAAACTTTCCTCATCGCGCCCCAAGAAAAAACAATCCAACGCCTTGCCTTTGGCGCAACGAAAGAAGAATTTCGCAGCGCCATTCTTTCCCTAACCCATTCTTTTTAAAGGATTTTTAAAAAATGAAGAAAGAGTTTTTGAGTTTTGTTTTCTTTTCTTTTTTTTCGCCTCTTTTTGCCGCGGAAAACCCCAATGTGGGAGTTTTAGAAGCCTTCGTGCGCTTAACCCCCGCCAATGCCCCCAATTCCGCGGCGTTTATGGTTTTAAAAAATAAAACTGCGCACCATTTAAGCGTGGTGGCAGCGGAAAACCCCGCCTCCGCCACCACGGAATTGCACGGTCACCAAAACGAAAACGGCGTGATGAAAATGATGAAATTAGAAAAAATCACCCTTCCCCCCCAAAGCGAAACCGTTTTGAAACCCGGGGGGCTGCACTTGATGTTGTTTGATTTGAAAAAAAATTTAGAAGAAGGGGAACGCATTCCTTTTACCTTGATTTTTGATGATCACAGCACCTTGGGCTTTCAGGCGGTGGTGAAAAAGCAATGATTTTCAATTTTTTTAACCGTTGACCGTGGGTTTTTCCGTTTTTCCACGGTCAACGCTTATTTTTTTAAAAGATGATTGAAAACGAAACCCTTGAATTTAAAAAAAGCCTCGCTGAACTGGGCGAGGGCATTATTTCTTTGTGCGCAATGCTGAATAAACACCACTTTGCTGAGCTGTGGTTTGGGATTGATCCTTCTGGGAAAGCAACGGGCTTAACCCTCGGCGAAAAAACGCTAAGGGATGTTTCCCAAGCCATTGCCGAGCAATTAGAGCCCAAGGTGTTTCCCAAAATTACCACGGAAACGGTGGATGGCAAGCCGTGTTTAAAAATCATTTGCACGGGCACAGACACGCCCTATTTTGCCAAGGGGCGCGCTTATATTCGCGTGGCGGATTCGGACCGCAAACTCTCTTCACAAGAATTGGAACATCTTATTTTAAAAAAACACCACGAAGCACTGCGATGGGATCAGCGCGTTTGTCCTCACGCTCTCACGGAAATGGATGAAAACAAGGTCAAGCGTTTTTTAAAACTTGCCGGTTTGGAATGGGATTCCTTAGAAAACGCGCTGACGAAGTTGGATTGCTTACGCGATAAAAAGCCTTCCAATGCAGCAATGTTATTTTTTGGAAAAGAACCCGCCGCCCGATTGCGTTGTGCCGTTTTTGCAGGGATCACGCCCGCAACCATTTTGGATCAGCACGATTATGCGGGCGACATTCTTTATTTGATTGAAGAAGCGCAAAATTACATTTTAAAAAACATCCGAATCGGAATGCGTTTGGAAGGATTGTATCGGGTGGATGTCCCGGAAATTGCCTTGGCAGCACTGCGCGAAGCCATCATCAACGCTTTTTGCCACCGAGATTATCGCGACCCGGAAGAAATCAGGGTGGCAATTTTCAAAGACCGAGTGGAAATTCGCAACCCC
>QLIP01042668.1_pt1 | contig 37727 bp, 28 predicted proteins | sample 1769771 | NCBI WGS metagenome assembly QLIP01 (sample SAMN09428762, study PRJNA476227) | Gut metagenome, whole genome shotgun sequencing project. | isolation source: cecum | host: Rhizomys sinensis | place: China: Jinsha town of Minqing, Fujian Province | collected 2013-09-23 | reverse complement strand
CCTGCGGGGCTATCGTAGCGGAAGCAGTAGCGGCAGTTATTGCCGAGTTCTTGTTCGTCGTTGGTGTCGTTGTCGCCAAAGGCATCATAGATGTAGTAGGTGCCACCATCGGTGAGGCTGGTGACGGGTGAGGGCGTCTGAGCCCAAGCAGCGGATATACAGGCGCTCAGAGCAGCCAGTAGTAATAATCGCTTCATGGAGAGTAAGTTTTGGAATTAGTGAGAGGTTTTGTTTCGAAAAAAAGGAGCAAGAACTGAGCTGTACAACAAAGAGAAAAGTGAGCTTATCAGAGGAGAGGGAGAGGGTCCCCGCAGCTCAGCTCTTGCTTCTTTTGCTTATGGATATGTTACTTTACAAGAACTTTGCGGCCATTGATGATGTAGATGCCAGCGGTGGGGTTGGCTACGCGGCGACCTTGGAGGTCATACACCACGCGGTCAGCGTCCACGTTAGTCACCGGTTCAAGGTTAGTGGTTTCGTTCGCGGGCACGAGCAGCCAGTGAGAGGCGGTATCCCCTCGATCCCAACCAACAATTTTGTGAGTGTTGGTTTCTTGGTGGAGGAAGCCTTTGTCAGCGTCAGCGCCTTGGAATATATAGGAATAGGGGCGGCCTATGGTGCTGACAGTGTAAGCAACTTGATCGGCGGAGGTGCCAGTTTGTTGGCCAGATGCTACATTGCCGAAAAATCTGTTGCCATCGCGACCCATCGACATATAGTATTTATTGGGTGCGCCAGTCGGAGTGAAGGTTACGGCGTTGTCATCTTCTGCGGTGCCACCACCTACGAGGTTACCATTGCTGTCAAGCTTCATGTAGGTGCTATATTGCTCGTTGTAAAGGCGGTAGGCCGAGCTTTCGTAAAATCGAATGCGGTATTCATTACCAGTAACCTTGAGCAACATCTTTGCGAGGTTAGCGAGCTGGTTGTCGGTGACGTTATCGGGGTCGACGGAGGCGGCGAGCTTGCGGGCTTCGGCGGCATACATGGCGGCCGTTTCGGCGGCATCGTCGGAAGAAAAGTCACCTACGCAGCCTTGCATGGCAGGGCGGCTGAGGTCGTAGGTCGACTCGCTGGAGTAGTAGTCCACCACGGGCTGGAATTTCTTTTCCACCCAGGCGGTGGAGCCATGGTCGGCTTCGGGCCAGTTTTTGAGTCGGCCAACGTTATTTACAAATTGCATATTGGCGTATTGGTTCATGCCATTCACCTTGAGGCAGAAATACTTAGCAGTGTCGCCGTTGGAGGTGGAGGGGGCAATTTCCCACACGGTAGCTTCAGCTTCGGGAACGATGGAGGCACCGTTCTGACCGTCATTTTTGAGAGCGTAGGTCAAGCCAGAATACTTATTGTAAATCTTGACTCTATTCTTGCCTACGGTCACGAAAGCCCAGAGTTCAGTGTCGGAATACGCTTCATTGATGTGAGGATTGCGCAAGCCCTGCACGTTGGGGGTGACCGCGGGAGTGTAGGTTACGGTGTAGCGCTTATCGCGAGTGTTATGAGAGGAGTGCATAAACCACGCTTGCCACTTGACTGAGTTCTTATCGGCTGATATTTGGAAAGGATAAGCCTCGGCCGGCCAAATATTCGCACCTATGGAATAGGTTGCGCCGTTGTCGGTGGTTTCGGCAGCATAGAATTTAATGGGGTGCTTGTTATCGGTGGCCGGGTACCACACAAATCGGCACTGATCAGCTTCAGAACCGTCCCAGTATACGGAGGTGTTGAAAGTGGCTACTACGTAGAATGAGCCAGGCTCGCTAGCGTCGACGAGCGTACAGCTGTTGGCGTTAGTGGAATTAGTATTATGGTCGAGATAGAGCCATTTTTTAGTTTCTACATTGCGGAACGTCCAACTATCGCCCTCTTTTTCAGCCACCCAAACGTGTTTCTTTTCAAGGGAGGAGGAAGCGTTGGCGGGCTTGATATGGGTGCCACAAATGCCTGCGGGGCTATCGTAGCGGAAGCAGTAGCGGCAGTTATCGCCGAGGGTTTGTTCATCGTTGGTGCCGTCGTCGCCAAAGGCATCGTAGATATAGTAGGTGCCACCATGGGTGAGACTGGTGACGGGAGCGGGAGTTTGAGCCCAAGCAGCGGACATACAGGCGCTCAGAGCAGCCAGTAGTAAAAATCGCTTCATGGAGAGTTAGTCTTTTTATTTAGTTAATACTTCAGATTGTTTTTTCGGTTCGTTGTTGGTCGCTAAGCGATAGAGCCAACGTCCCACCACTACGACGGCGATGGCCAGTAGGATCTTCTTTTTCATGATTGTAGGGAGGGAGAGAGGAAAAAAAGAAGCAAGAATTGAGCATTGCAAGAAAGAGAAAAGTGAGAAAATGACAGGAGAGGAGAGTTAGACCCGCAGCTCAATTCTTGCTTCTTTGCTTGTGGATATGTTACTTTACGATGACTTTATTGCCATTGATGATGTAGAGACCCGAGGTGGGGGCGGCCACGCGGCGACCTTGGAGGTCGTAGATAGCGTCGTTCTTGGAGCCTACGGAAGTCACTTCGCTGATTTGGTTGATGGGGCTGGTGGGCACGAGCAACCACTTGGAGGGGCGTTCGTTGTTGAGCCAACCTACAATGTTGTGCTGAGCGTCTTCGTGGAGGTAGGTGTATTGGTCGTCCATGTCTTCGCCGCCCTTGAGGCCAAATTCGAAGGGTTCGCCAACTACGCTGAGTTCAAATTCGCCAGCTTCGTCTTCGTATTCGGTAGCGTTCACAGTGGTGGAACGAGTTACGAAACCTAAATAGTAAACGTCGCAGAGCAAGAGGTAGGTGTTATTGGAGGAGCCTTTGGCGAAGGTGATCACGGTGTTGTCGTCAGTGGTGCCGCCGCCTACGAAGGTGGACTCGTCGGAGAGCTTCAGATAGCCTTCATACTGGCAGTTGTAGAGACGATAAGTCTTGGTGGGGTCGAATTGGAGGCGACGATAGGCTTCCAGTTGGTTCTTGAGCTGGTTAACCTTGGCGAGGTCGGCAGAGGTGATCGGGCCGTAAACGTTGAGCTTGGCCAGTTCGGCATTGGCTTGCTGAGCGGTGGCGGCAGCTTGCTGAGCAACGTTGTCGTCGGCATAGTCACCCACTACGCCCTTGATGGCGGGACGGTTGGCGGAGATGACATAGGGGTCAACAAGGGGTTGCGACATACCTTCCACCCATGCGGTGGAGCCTTGGTCGGCAGCGTTCCAGAACTTGAAGATACCAACGGGTTCTTCGCCTTCGGCATAAGCCTTCCATTGCAGGTTGAGGAACACGGTGGAATCGTACTTGTTCTTGAAGGTGAAGTATTTGGTTTGGTCGGGGTTAGAAGCAGAAACCACGGGGAGCCAGAGCGACTTGTCGGGGTCAACTTCGGTGGCGAGGGTAGCGTATTCATCGCCCTTGGTGAGCACCTTGCCAGAGCCAGCCACCTTGTTGTAGATACGGTAACCATTGGTGCGGTCGCCCACGAAAGCCCAGAGTTCGGCATCGGGGTGAGCGGTGGTGGTGACACCCTGACGGGTAGCAGTTACGTTGGCTTCGTCGTCGTTGGGGGTGTAGGTGATGGTGTAGCGGGTATCCTTGTCGGCATAGGTGGAGTGCATGAACCAAGCCTGATAGGTGGCGTTGTTAAGGTTGTAGGAGGCGCGGAAGGGGAAGTTTTCGGTCACCGACACGTCGAAGCGCCTGTTATTGCCGCTCACGATGGTGTTGGTGGTGCCAGTGATGGTCAGAGTGCAGAAGTCTATCTTGGGGAGATAGTCGCGAGCATCGTCGCCTTCGGGCACAAGCACTTGGCGCATATCGTTGCCCGGGAGGGAGAATTGCACGTGCCAACCATTGCGGCCATAGAGGGTGTAGGAGGAGCCGTTATTGGTGGTAGTGGCTTGATAGAATTGGTAGGGGTGACCAGTACCAGACCAGTAGCAGAAGGGGAAGTTTTCGATTTCGCTACCGTCCCAGCGGGAGTTGGTGCCGGGAACTACCACCTTGAAGGTGCCAGGGGTGGAGGTGGGTTCGAGGGTGAGGGCGGTGCCTTCGTCGGCGGTTTGGTCGGTGGTGCCGAACCACTTGTTGGTGGCCACGTTCTGGAACTTCCAGTTGTCGCCCGACTTCACGGCTTTCCACACGTGACTGTTGTCGAGCGGGTTGGTGCGATACGCGTTGGCGGGCTTGATGTGATCGCCAAGAATAGGGCCTTCGTTGTCGTAGCGGAAGGCATAGCGGCAATCGTTAGCGCCGGCTTGTTCGTTGGTGGTGCCATCATCGCCATAGGCATCATAGATGTAGTACTTACCGCCGTCGGTCAGAGCCTTGACGGGGGCAACGATCACCGAGTCGAATGCCCACAAGGAGCAAGCGGCAAAAGAGGCGATCAAGGAGAGAATTAATCGTTTCATTTGGGGTTAAAGATATTGATTAGGGGGTTTTTGAGTTTTGAGTTAGAAAGACAAGCAAAATAAGCAAAAATAGGAGATGATAAGCGAGCGGACGATTGAGGATAGAGGAGAAACGAGTGTAAAAGGATTGAGAGAGAATCAGAAGTCAAGGATGAAGAGCGGAATAGAGCATAATTCCAGGGGGTTGCTGCTGATTATCACCTCCTATTTGTTGCTTAGTGGGGTTTATTTCACGAGGGCTTTGCGGCCGTTGATGATGTAGAGACCCGAGGTGGGGTTGGCCACGCGGCGACCTTGGAGGTCGTAGATGGTAGTGGTGGCGTCGGACGAGGCACCAACTTCTTCGAGGTTGGCGTAGGCCGCGCCAGCAGCTTCCAGATACCAGGAGGAGCCAGCGGCGGAGTCGAGCCAGCCAATGATGTTGCGGTCAGCGCCTTCGTGGAGGAAGGTCTTGTCGTTAGCGCCACCCTTGATTACGAAGGTGTAGGGGGTGCCATAGGTGCTGAGGGTGTAAACATCGGTGGGTTTGTCGGTGACACCAACCTGACGCGACGTGGTGACGGTGCGGAAGTACTTGGGACCCATGGAGAGATAGTATCTGTCGCCACCGCCGGGTGCGGGGAAGAAGGTCACGCCGTTCTCATCGGCGCGGGTGCCGTTGCCCACGAGCTTGTCGCTGGCGTTGAGCGACATATAGGTGCCCGACTGGGTGTTGTAGAGACGATAGGACTTGGTCAGATCGAAAGCTACGCGGGGCAGAGCGTCAAATCGGTTCTTGAGATCGCGCAGGGAGGCGATTTGTTCGGCGGTGATGTTGTAGGGGTCAACAGTGGCGACGATTTGGCGAGCTTGTTCGGCCAGCTGTTGAGCCTCGGAAACCGCATTAGAAGAGGTATAGTCGCCCACTACGCCTTCCACAGCGGGGCGAGTAGCGTTGAAGGTAGCGGCATCGGTGTAGTAGTCCAAGATGGGCTGAGCCGGAGCTTCTATCCAGCCAGTGGAGCCATTGTCGGCCTCATGCCACGTTTTGAGCAGACCAACGGGGTTATCAGCGTCGGCATCTACCCATTGCAGGTTGGCGTAGGTGTTGGTGCCAACAGCACGGAAGCAGAAGTAGGTTTCGGTGTTGGTGCGAGAGGTGGAGGCAACGACTTCCCAGGTAGTGGCTTGATGTTCAGGCACAAAAGTAGCGCCGTCGGCACCGATTTTGAGAGCCTTGGACATGCCAGCGGCTTTGTTGTAGATCTTATACTGGAAGTGACCCACGGGAACGAAAGCCCAAAGCTCGTAGTCGCTGTGCATATCGGTGCGCAAAGAGCGGTAGGCGTGCACATTGACGGGGTCGTTGGGGGTGAAGGTCATGGTGTAGCGTTGGTCGCGGCCTTCGTAGGCAGTGTGCATGAACCATGCTTGCCAGGTGGGATTTTCCACAGAGGAGGTGCGGAAAGGGGTTGGGTCCGTGGTCCAGGTGGTCGGGGTGAAGATGGTGTAGCCATTACCGTCGTCGGCTGGGCGAGCAGCGTAGAACGAGTAGGGGTGTTTCTTGTCGGTGGCATACCACCATACAAACTTGCATTCTTCAGCTTCAGAACCGTCCCAGAAACAGGTTTGAGCATAAGTGCTTACTACGTAGAACTTGCCAGCGTCATCAGTTGGCACGAGGGTATTGTGGATGCCCTCATCGCCATCGAGGGACTTGTCGTTGATGTAGATCCACTTATTGGTGGCTACGTTACGGAACATCCAGGCGCCGTCGTCTTTGGCTTTATACGCTACCCAAACGTGCTTCTCTTCAAGGGTAGTGGTGCCGTTGGCAGCGGAGGCGGGTTTGGTGTGGGTGCCACGAATAACCTCGCCGTCATCATAGCGGAAGCAGTAGCGGCAAGTTTCGTTGAGGGCTTGTTCGTTGGTGGTACCGTCATCACCATAAGCGTCGTAGATGAAGTAGCGGCCACCATCGGAGAGCTGTGTCACAGGGGTGGGATTGTTGGCCCACACCGCAGTCGCACTGGCCGCTAACGCGGCCACAAGTAAAAGTTTTTTCATTTTTAAGTGTAGATTGTGATGATAAAGTTGCGGGGTGGCGGATTGTAAGAAAGAGGAAGCAAGAATTGGGGAGCGTTGCAAGAAGAGAGGAGAATGGAAGCGGTAGAACATGACAGGGGGGTAGAGGGGGTAGAGATGCCGCCCAATCCTTGCTTCTTCGTTCTTAACAGGATTTATGGTTTCAATGAGTCAATCGGGGGAGTGTAGGCTTGTTCGGTGAGGAGTTCCTCATTGTCGGTTGGCTCGGCACACTTTTGCTGCGCCACGAGGCCAACTATGCCTAATGCCACAACGGCAATAGGGAGAAGTATTCTACGGTGCATAAGAGGAGAGTGGTTACGGCAAAGAATTAGAAGCAAGAAAGGAGCTTGGCAAGAAGAGAGAAGAGGAGAATGAGAGAGATAAAAAGAAAGGGGGGTGTAGAGAGAGAGTGGTGGGCTTGTTCGGCTCAATTCTTGCTTCTTCGTTCTTTGTCGTTATTTAACCATTACTTTAAACCCGTTGATAATATAGAGTCCGGAAGTGGGGTTGGTCACGCGGCGACCTTGGAGGTCGTAGATGCCTTGCGGAGCGGCAGGGGCAACGGCCTCGGTGATGTCGGTGACGCCTAATGGCACGAGATACCACAAGGTGGGCAGCTCGGAGGTGTGCCAGCCAACAATGTCGTGCTGGCGATCCTCGTGGAGGTAGGAGCGCATGCTGTCACCGCCCTTAAATACGTATTGGAAGGGGTGAACAATAGTGCTGAGGATAAATTCGCCTGCCTCGTCGGAGTTCGTGCTGGTGCTTACCGGCTCCGATTCGTTGACGGAGCGGAAGTAACGGCCGTTGATGGCCATATAGTATTTGTTGCCAGCGCTGCCTTGGGCGAAGCTCACGAGGGTGGAGTTGGAGGCGTTGGAGCCGCCGCCCACGAGGTTGCCCTCGGCATTGAGTTCTAAGTAGCCCTGATATTGGCAGTTGTAGAGGCGATAGGACTTGACGGGGTCAAACTTGACGCGCGGCAAGTTGTTGATCTGATTCTTGAGGTTGGTGAGTTCAGTCACCTTGGAGGGGGGAATGGGTTGCCAGGGGTCGATAGCGTCCAGCAGTGCTTTGGCTCGCTGAGCAGTGGTGGCGGCAAAGGAGGCGGTTTCTTCGTTAACGAAGTCGCCCACTACGCCCTTGATGGTGGGACGGACATTGTCAAACACGTTCAGCGCCTCCATGGTGGGGAACGACATGCCTTCCACCCAGGCGGTGGAGCCTTGGTCGGCGGCGTTCCAGTATTTCAGGATACCAGTGGCGGCGTTGCCGTCCACCACGTCTTTCCATTGCAGATTGAGGTAGGTGTAGGCCTCGTTATTGCCAGCATAGGCGCGGAAAGTGAAGAATTTCGTTTGGTCGGGGTTGGACTGCGACACTACGGGGAACCAAAGAGTCTTGGCCGGGTCGGTCTGTCCCTCTTCGAGGGTTGCGAGGCCGTCGCCCTTAGTGAGCATGCGGGTGGTGCCAGCTTTCTTGTTGTAGATTTTGAAGCCCGAGGCAATGTTGCCCACAAAGGCCCAGAGTTCATCGTCGGGGTGGACGGAGGTGGGTTCGTTTTGAATGGCGGTGACGTTGGAGGTGTTGTCATTGGGAGTGTAGCGCAGGGAGTAGCGCTCGCCCTTGCCCGAGTAGGTGGAGTGCATATACCACACTTGCCACGTGGCCGTGTTGAGATTGGCCGAGGCGCGGAAAGGCAGCTGCTCGGTTACGTCGACGTCAAACGTGCGGTTGTTTTCGCCCACAATATAGTTATTGCCGCGCACGGTGAGGACGGCGAAATCTTCCTGAGGGAGATATTCTCTCACGTCGGCGCCCGAGGGGATAATTTTCACCGCCGTAGCGTTGTTGCTATATTGGAAGAGCACGCTCCAGGCGTTATGGCCAGGGAGGTAGAAGTTGCCGCCGTTGGTGTTGGCCTCGTAGAAGTGAATGGGGTGCCCCACACCTTGCCAGTAGGTGAACGGCATATTGGTGGCTTCGCTGCCGTCCCAGCGTTGGTTAGTGCCAGGGATTACCACCTTGAACTCGCGCGGATTGCGCGTGGCTTCCAGCGTGACGGCGGTGCCAGTGTCGGCGGTGTTGGCGTCGGAGCCGATCCATTTCTTGGTGGCCACGTTCTGGAACTTCCAGTTGCCACCATCCTTCACGGCCTTCCATACGTGCTTGTTTTCGAGGGAAGTAGCGCTCTCGCCCGAAACCACAGTTCTCGGTTTGACGTGGGTGCCCTGTATTCCCTCGCCGCTGTCGTAACGGAACGCGTAGCGACACTCGCCGGAGGGGTCGGCTTCACCACTCTTGCCGTTGTCGCCATACGCGTCATATATATAATAATGACGGCCGTCGACGAGCGACTTTGCTGCGAGGGCGATGGTGGCATCGTAGGCCCAGAGGGAGTTTGCGGTAGCTAACACCGCAGCGCAGAGGAGTAAAAATTTCTTCATAGAGAGAGTGAGTATGAAAAAAATGAATTTTGACTGCGCAAAGTTACGGAGTAAATTTTAATTGATTGCAAAAAAATAGTACGGAAAAAGTACGGAAAATAATTTCCGTACTTTTTCCGTACTCGCAACGCTGCAATTAATTGGTGGTCAGAGCATTACAAAAATAACATTTTTAGCTATTTTTTCACATTTTTTACGCTTTAAGGCCTCATTTACCCATAAAATTGATATTTTTTGACCATTTTTTGCACTGCCGCCCGCAAAAAAATGCGCATTTTTGCGCACCAAATTTCTATAAGGGAGGTTCTATAAATTGAGATGAGTTGATTTTGAGTGAAAAAATGAGGAGATTTTCGTCCTTGAAGAGGGAGTTTAGCGAGCTAAACGACCGATGAAAGGATGAAAAGATGCCATTTTTTTACCAAAAGCAGCTCATCAGCCCTAGGCGGTCAATTTATAGAAACTCCCATAATTTATAGAATTTCTATAAATTATAGAACGAAAGCACGAGCATACCGCGTACATTGTAGGGACGCACGGCCCGTGCGTCCCTACAAATTGGATATGCACCCGCTCGCGGTCAAATTCGGGGTTTGTGCGGCAGCTCTCCGTCCCTCTCTCCTCTGCGCTGCATAGCTGCGCGCCTTTGCGGTCGGATTTTGGCGCGCAGCTACGCAGCGCTGACCTTGGGGGGGGTGCCCGCTTGCGGACCCCACGCAGGCTCGGCTACGCGCGAGCAGCTGCATGGGGCTACACTCGGCCAGCACTACGCGCTGAAGCCCGCTAATCCGCGCTAACGCGGATTGCAGGCACTGCTGCCGATTATTGAGCATATCAAAATTTGACCCCGTCAATATATCCGCCGGCGAGCAAATAATCCACAGTCGCGGGCAAACGGAATGAGGGTGCGTCTTTTTTGACGCACCCTCATTTTTTATGGGGAGGAACGGGACGGCTTAGCGAGCGATGTGCTTGGTGGCTTTGCCGTTGTTCACCTTGATGTAGAGGCCTTGAGCGGGTTCGTTAATGCGACGGCCTTGGAGGTCGTAGCAAGCAGCACCAGCCACAGCACCAGCCACTTCGTTGATACCAGCGTCGGTGCCAGCTTGTTTAACGGTGATGGCGAAGTCGGTGCCTACACCCTTAACGAGGATAGCGCCAGTGCGGGGAGCAGCTTCAGCGTTGGCCGAAACAGTAATGTTGAAGTTGTTGACGTTGAAAGATTCTTCGCCTTCGCCAACCACATTGGTGGTGAGGGTGTAATCAAACCAGTCAGCGGTCTTTTCAACGGTAACGAGGCCAGCTTCAGCGAACTCAGCGAGGCTCCAACCGGGTACCATTTCAATGTCGTAGGAGGTGGTGCCGCCTTCAACAGCGAAGTCAACTACGTGTTTGGTGTTACCGTCGGCGTTGAGAGCTGCGGGGAAGAGGATGTTGTAGTAGAGACTGAAGTCGGTGGGACACCAGTAGGTGCCGTTAGCGCCATCGCCATAGTCGAGACAGCCGATGGGGCACATCCAGCTGCCAGCTACGGTTTGGCCAGTAGCATTTACTTTGGCATCGAAAGTGAAGCCCATGTAGGCATTGAGGTTGTAGTAGTCTTCGATATCGGTGTCGACAGGGTGGGAGGTGCCGCCGTTGAAGTCGAATGAGAGGCGTTGGAGGGCAGGGTTGTCAAGACCTTCGAAGAAGATAGCAGCGCCTTCGGTAACCGCAGCAGGAACATCCATGGGGTCGCCATCGGCGTTCACAGCAAAGATGTCGATATCCATGTATTCCACAGCAGCTTCGGGCTTGGCGGAAGCGGGAATAGTTACGGTGCCTTGACCGAGGAGGGTCTTGGTGTCGATTTGGCCTTCAGCGTTCATGGGGTAAACGTTAACGGTGAGGACTACTTCGGCCGAAGCTTGGTAGATGGCAGGACCCCAGATGCGATCGAGCAGGAAAGCTTGGTTTTGAGCGGGGATAGTAGCGATGAATTGGCTCAGGCGCACGTTGCTCACTTCAGCTTGTTCAGCGTAGCGCTTAACGATGGTGTTTTCCCAGAAGGTGGGGCAACCGTTGGCATTGTAGCCTTCGGTGTCGAGGCGATTTACAGTGCCTTCAGAGGTCCAGTATTGATTGCCAAGGCGCACGTTGATGGGGCAAGTGGTGAGACCCCAGAGGTCTTGATCAGCAGGGGTATCAGCGGCATCTTCGAACACGCCGGTGGGATAGTAGCCGAAAGCAGCGAGCGAGGGACCGCAGAGATATTGGGTCACGAAAGGATCTTCGAAAGAGATCAGGTCGTCGCCATTGAAAGCGGTGAGGGTGGGGCGGCTGAAAGTTGCGCCAAAGGTTGCAGGCACCAGGAGTTGTTCGTCGTTGGAGACAACAGTGTTGGGGTTCTCTTCTCTGAGGGTTTGGTAGTCGTAGGACCATTCGTAGCTGGTGGCGTTTTGGCTCATATTGAAGAAGGGCACGTAGTTGTAGTTGCCAGCGAGACCAAACGATATGGGGGTCTTTGTTTCACCAACAACGTAGGGCCAGTAGTAGTAGCCAGGGGTAAGGCCAGTGAAGAGGGCGTTCCAGGGAGCAGCGAAGTAGCGAGCGGAGAGGGCGTTACCTGGGGTAACTTCGCCTTCGGCACGACGGATCATGCGGTTGCCGACGTTGGCAGCAGAGAGGTTTTTAGCAGCCTTAGCATCAGAGCGCATATTGGCCACCGAGACAGTGGCGCGTTCGGGCTTTTGGGCATCCATGCGCACGTTGTTGAAGTGCGCGGCTTTGGGCTGGGCTACGGCAGACAGAGCCAGAGCAGCAGCTGAAGCAAAGAGTAGAATTTGTTTCATTCTCTTAGACAGTTATGAATTAATAGATTGTTTTTGTTATCAGAGTTGGAGGTGTCAAAATAGCCTCGTTGTTCGTTGGATATTTGACCGGCGGCGGATGCACCATGGTGCATCCCTACATTATTTGGTTATTATCCTCTTTGTAGGGCTGCACCATGGTGCAGCCGCCAGCGGTCATATATAATCCGCGATAGATGGCAAATATGCCATTTTGACACACCCGATTGGGGTTAGTTCTTCTTGACGTTGAACGAGCCAGTGGAGCTGGTCAGGACCAGTTCGGTGGGGTTGTACTCGTTGGTCTTGGCCGCTTGGTAGGCGGTCATGAGTGCTTCGGCAAAGTCCTTGAAGGCGGGGGTGGCGTCGAAGTACTTCTGAGTAGTAACCGAGGGAACGAGGCCAGCGAAGGCGGCGTTAACATCGTCGGTCCAAGCAATTTCGAAGGAGCTTTCGAGCATGCTCTTGCCCACAGTGGAGATTACCAGGTGGGGCTTGAGTTGCGACTCGCCCTTGGGGGTTTTCCAGCTGATTTTGATTGAGGCGACGGCCTTGGTTTTACCCGAAGCTTTGAGAGCTTCGTTGGCTTCGATGAACTTGGTGCGGAGGTCGGCGGTGAAGGAGGCGGTGTCCACGTTCCAGGTGAAGGAGGTGATGGAGAAGGCAGCCTTGGGGGTGGGGCCGAGGAGTTTCACACCGTCGGCGTTGCTCAGCAGGCCGTTTTTGTCCCAGGTGAGGGAGGCGAGCTTCCATTCGGTGCCGTTGGCGCGCTTGATGCTCAGGGGGGTGCGGAAACGGAAGCCAGAGGTGGTGTGGATGCCGTTGGCCGAAACGGTTTGGGTTACGGGGTCGGCTTCACCAACAACATCGAAGTCGTAGGGGAAGATTGAGGGGATACCGGAGGCAAAGTCGGTGACACCGTAGGTTTGGCCGGTGGGTTCCACGAGGGTGAGCACGGGGAAGTTGCGGTTGTTGAGGTCGGTGAGGTTGCTCTTTACCTTGGCGAGGTATTCCTTGGCATCGGTGGAGGGGTCGAGGTGGCGGAGCCATGCTTCCTTGTAGTGCTTTTTGCCCACGAGGCGGATTTGGTCGGCGCTGCGGTCAAAGAGGAGGAACTCATAGTCGCCCTCGTGGCCATAGCCCAGTTCGTTGATGTCCGCACCAGTGATGGGGTTGGTGGGAGCGTCGGGGCCGAGGATATCCTCGGGGGTGGAGAATACGTGGAAGAGGGTGTTGTAGGAGTTGAAGGTGAGGACGGTGCCAGTGTCGGAAATCACGTCCCAGGCGGAGCGCTCAGTCTTGTAGGCGTTGCCAATCCACTTGTGGTCGGCGTGGACGGTGACTGAGCCGTCGGTGGAGAATTGCATCACCATGAGGTAGCCAGGTTCCTCATCGTTGGTGAAGTATTCGAGGGCCCACATGCCGCCGTTGGCGGTGAGGGTCTCTTTGTAGTCGTTCTTGGCGGCTTCGAGGCGTTCGGCTGCGCTGGTGTTGAAGATGCGGGTGTCATCTTCGGAGGAGCAGGCAGCGAGGAGCATTGCCGGGAGAGCCAGTATCAGGAGTTTTTTGTTCATTTTCATTGAAATTAGCGTTTATGGCTCTGATTATTTCTCGGGGGTGGCGGGGCCGTTGGTCACTTCCAGGCGGAGGGCTTCAATGTCGAAGTCGCCTTGGCGGCGCTGCACAATGGTGCGGAGGGCGTCGAAGTCGAGCTTCCATTCGTCCTTGAACCAGTTGCGGGCGATGTTTTGCTTTTGGAGGATCATTTCCTTGCCGTTGATGGTGTCCTTGTCGTCCACGGCAAATACGCCGCCAGGTTTTTCCTTGTTCATCTTGGCGATGTAGGCTTCAACTTCGGCCACGGTGTGGAGGCGTTCGCCAGCTTCGCCCACCACGGTCACGCGATAGGTTTCGTCCTTTTCGAGCGAGGTAAGGAAGTAGCGGCGTTCGTTGGGTTTGTCGGCGTTGGGCACGTAGTAGTAGGCGTAATATTCGGAGTTGTCGTCAGCACCGGTGCCTTTCTTGTCTTCTTCGTCCTTGCCGTTGCTCCAGCCGTGGGCGGCCATCCAGAGGATCAGCTCCATTTGGTCGTCGGTGCGGGTGAGGAAGTTGGCGATGGTTTCGGCAAAGTCTTCGCGGTTTTCGCTGGAGGCGTAGGGGGTGATGAAGCCTTGCGAGGCCACCATGCCGATAGCCTTGTTTTGCCAGGTGCCCGAGTCGTAGCGACCAGTGGAGAGGAGGTTAAACTCGGTGGGATAGGAGCGGGTTTGGTGGAGGATGTGACCAAACTCGTGGTGCATGGTGCGGAAGAAGTACTCGTTGAGCTGGTTGATGTTGCCCAGGTCGAGTTCGTTCACCTTGTAGAGGGTCACCTTCAAGCCGCCTTCGGCCAGACCGAGGATTTCGGTGCCGGTGGAGGGGTTGTAGGCGGGTGAGCCGATGAGGTGAAGGATGCGGGGACCATACTTCTTGAGGAAGTCCACGCCGCAGTGTTCGCGGTAGGTTTCAAACCAGAGGTAGTTGGTGAGCAGGCAGAGGTCGCGAGCATTGTCGAGGGTGGCGGGCACGAGGTTGTAGTCCATGTCGGCCTCAATGTCCTCCATTTTGTACTTGAACTCCATGTTGTAGACGTCGCGGAAGGTGCGGTTCACCCAGCAGTCGAAGTCGTAGGTGTAGGAGCCAGGCACGGGGTTGTCGTCAACATCGGGGAAGATGGTGGGACCGAGCTTTTCTTCGTAGCAGCCGGTGAGAGCGAGCCCCATCAGCGCCGATAAAAGGATTTTATGCAGTTTCATAACTTATCGTACGAGAATATATTCGTTTTTAGGGGTGCTTGTTTGGGTGGGACGGTCGGTGGGAGTCATGCCAGCGGCAGCCACTTCGGGGGGGATTTGCACGGCCTTGCGGGGGTCCTCAATGGCGAGGTGGTCGCGGCCATCCTTACCGATTTTGCGGTCGAATTCGAGGCCGAAGCGCTTGATGTCGAACCAGCGCATACCGGTGTGAATGGTTTCGATGCGGCGGATGTGCTGAATGCATTGGAGCATGGGCATTACGTCGGCAGTAGCCACTGTGGCGTCGCTTTCGGGGCAGATTTGGTCAATGTGAATATCCTTGCAAATGCCATATTCCTTGCCCTTGTCGGTGCCGTAGAAGGCGGCGATGTTGTCGTGGGTGTAGTCGGTGAATACGTCCTCATAGCCAGCGGCGGAGGGGCAGTTGCGACGAGCCTTTTCCCACTTGTCGATGTCGGCGAGGGCACCATCCTTGTCGCCGAGGAAGAGCTTGGCTTCGGCGCGGACGAGGAGGGTTTCGTCGCCGTAAAATTCGCGGCGGGTCACGTGGCAGTAGCCGATGCCGGCCACCTTGTCGGTGTATTCAAACTGTTCGCAGATGTTGATGCACATGGCGGTGCCATATTCGGACTTGCCGTTGGAGATGCAGCAGCCGTTGAAGGCGGGGTGCATGGTGAAGGTGCCACCCTTGCCGTTGGTGTTGCGCCATTTGAAGTCGGCCCAAGCGGGTGAAGAGCCGTAGATGGTGGCGCTGCGGGCGTCGCGCACCACAGCGTAGCGGCGGCCGCCAACGAAGCGACGGAAGGCTACGGAGTAGGTGGGATAGAGGAGGAAGTTGGATGAGCGGGCGGTGGAGTTGACGTAGAGGCCCATGTCGGAGATGTAGTAGAAGTCGTCCAGACGGTTCCAAGCATCAGTGAGGAAGGGGGTTACGTCCACTTCGGGACCACCAAACACGGTGTTGGCGTGGTCGAGCGCCTTTTGGTATTGGCGGGTGAAGAGGTAGAAGCGGGCGGCGAAGGCGTTGGCAGCTGCGGAGTTGAAGTGATACTTGGGCGATTCGTATTCGTTGCCCACGAGTGCCAGGCCAGCTTCGAGGTCGGCTTCAATCTTGGCGTAGGTTTGCGCCAGGGTGCCGCGTTGGTAGTTGGGTTTCACCGTGGTTTCGGGCACGGTGATGTAGGGGATACCTTGGAGGGAGGCGTTGAGCGAGCCGCGATAGGGCTGGCAGAACACCTGAGCCAAGATGAAGTGGTTGTAGGCGCGGAGCAGGAGTGCTTCGCCCTTGAGGGCGCTTTGCTTAGTGGTGAGTTTTTTGTCATCGCCGTTGCTCCATTCGTTGAGGGTTTGGAGCACTACGTTGGCGGCAGCAATGGACTTGTAGTGATTTTCCCAGATGCCTGAGGGGGTATCGGTGTCGGTGCTGCTGACGCATTGTTCCCAGCGGAACATTTCGTCGTCGCCACGGTCGTAGGGGGTGAGGTTGTAGCGCAGACCGTTTTCGTCGGGGGAGTTGAGGTCCTCCATGTTGTCGCTCATGAGTTCGAGGGGCCACGCGTAGTTGGTGGCGGGATAGGCCGAGTTCATGAGCATAGAGAGCTGCTCGGTGGATTTGAGTTCCACGCGAGTGTCGGTGGGTGTGTCGAGGAAACTGTCGGAGCAAGCACCCAGCGCCAGCGAGGCGACCGCGAGGGTCGAGATATATTTGATATTTTTAAGTTTCATAATTGCTTAAAGACCAAAACGGAGGGTGAAAGTGAATTGCTTGGGGTTGGGTGAAGCCACACCGCCGGCGTTAACAAACTCGGGGTCTTGACCGTGGAGTTTCTTGTCGGAGTAGATGAGCCAGAGGTCGGTGGCGGCCAGCTTGACTGAGGCGGTGTTGATGCGCAGAGCGCGAGTCACCTTGGAGGGGATATTGTAGCTCATGGACACTTCCTTGAGGCGGATATAGTCGCCCTTGGCTATGCGCTCGGTGGAGTAGTTGTAGGCGTTGTAGCCGTAGCCAATCTGGGAGTTGTTCTTGAACTGACGGCGCGAGGCGATGGTGGGGATTTGGGTGTACTGTTCGTCACCGGCGGCCACCCAACGGTCCATAAATTCGCGGGGCATAGCGTCGAGGTCGCTGTAAGAACCAGAGAATACGGGGTCGAGACGGAGCTTATTGCCAAAGGCGTAGGTGAGGAAGAAGTTGAAGGAGAAGTCCTTGTAGCGGAAGGTGTTGTTCAGACCGCCAGCATAGGGGGGATCCACCATGCCTTCATACTTGAGGAAACCAATCTTTTCCCATTCCTGGAAGTTGATGTCGGAGGTGGTTACTTCGCCGTTTTCGTTGACCACTTGGGGCAGACCGTCCTCGGTGAGGCCAGCGAAGGGAATGGAGAAGAGTGAGTGCACGGGGTAGCCTTGACGGTAGGAGCCAGCGCCTTGCTTCACGAGCTCAATCACGTTGGAGCGCGACTTGAGGTCGGTGATGGTGTTCTTGAAGTAGGCGAAAGTGAGGTCGGAGGTCCAGGTGAAGTTGCGGGTCACTACGTTTTGAGTGGAGAGGGTAAATTCCACACCGTGGGAGCGCATGGCAGCCACGTTGGCGCTCTTGGCGATTTCGCCACCCACGCCTTGGGTGTAGATCATACCGATAAGGTCGAAGTTGTTACGCTTGTACCAGTCGAACACCACGTTGATGCGGTTGTTGAGGAAACCGAGGTCAACACCCACGTCAAATTCGTGTTTCTTTTCGTAGGTGAGTTCGGAGTTGCCGAGCGAGGAGAGAATGAGGGCAGATTCGTAGGCAGAGGCTTCCTGACGCCAGGGGCGCGAGGGGTAGTAAACGGCCAGAGCGTTAGACACGCTGGCAGGACCAGAGTCACCGGTGAGCGAGTAGCCCATGCGGAGCTTGGCGGTGGAGAGCACGGGGTTTTGGAACCATTCTTCGGCGTCGGCGTTCCATGCACCGGAGATGTTCCAGGTGGGGAGCCAGCGTGAGGAAGTGGCACGACCGAGCTTGTTGGAGCCTTCGTAGCGGAGGGTACCGTTGACGATGTAGCGCTTGTCGTACATGAAGGTGGCGTTGCCGAAGTAGGCGAGGCTACGACCGGCGGTGCGGTTGTCGGAGTAGTACACGCCGTTTTCTTCGCTCATCTGCTTGAAGAGGCGATAGTCGAAGAAGGGGAGGTTGCCGTTGTCGTAGCAGATGCCCCAGCCTTGGAATGATTCGGCGTGGCGGTCGATCTTGCTGGCTTGGTAGCCGGCGAGGATGGTGACGAGGTATTTGTTGGCAAATTCACGGTTGAAGTTCGCGGTGGCGCGGAAGTCATACTGGTTGATGCCATAGATGTTGTGGTAGAGGATACCACCCTTGGGCAACACGGTGCGGGGCAGCGAGTTGGGATCATCGGGATCGCGATAGAGGTAGGGGTTGGAGGCGCGAATGGTGGCATTTTCGGGGTAGATACCAGCGCGGTAGGCTTGAGCCTGGTTGGAGCGGTCGGTGACGTAGTGCTCCTGCTGGGTGGAGGAGTAGCGGAAGGAGCCTAGGGCGTTGAGGGTGAGGCAGCTCCAGGGCTTCCAGTCGAGTTCGCCTTGGAACTTCACGTCCACCATTTCGTTGGTGATGTAGTTGTTGTCGAGTTCGTCGAAGATGTTGAAATCGGCAAAGTTACGGGTGAGGGTGGCGTTGGGGTCGGTGGTGCGGGAGGTGTTGAGCGCGTAGCTGAAGGGGTTGATGTCGAACGAACGGCTCACGGCACCGCTCACCACGTCGATGTCCTGGCTCAGGGTGCCGGGCGCTTTCTGATTGCGGTAGCTATCGTTGGAGCGGATGGTCATCTTGAGGGTGCGGCTCAGGTTGTAGGTGGCGTTGGCGTTGAACACGTAGCGGTCCACGGAGGAGGACTTGGTCCAGCCCGGGTCGTTCATGTAGGAGAAAGAGGTGTAGAAGTTACCCTTGTCGGTGCCGCCCGACACGCTCACGCCGTGAGTTTGCATGAGAGCGTTCTGGAAGAGGAGGTCAAACCAGTCGGTGTTGCGCATTTCGGCGTTGCGGAGGTAGGCATTGCGGGCCGAGGCAGTGTTTTCGAGGGCATACTTACCAGTTTGGGGGTCGTAGGTGTTGATGAGCTTGTACATGGAGCCGTAGACACCGCTGGAGCTGGCGTTGGCCAGGGAGGCGAAGTTGAGCCAGCCCTTTTCTTCCATTTCCTTGTAGATACCCATCTGTTCCTGCGAGTTACAGATGTTGTAGTTGCGATAGGAGGGCTTGAGGCGATAGGTAAATTCGCCGGTGTAGTTGATGGAGGTGTGGCCGCTCTTACCCTGCTTGGTGGTAACGACAATCACACCGGCCATCGCGCGCGCGCCGTATATAGAGGTGGCGGAACCGTCCTTGAGCACTTGGAACGACTCGATGTCGTCGGCGTTGAGGCCGGCAATTGCGGAGGCAATCATGGTGTTGGGGTCACCCGATGAGAGGGCGTTGGCGTCAAGCTCGATGTTGTCTTCGAGAATTACGCCGTCCACCACCCAGAGGGGCTTGCTGGCACCATAGATGGAGGTGGCGCCACGCACGCGGATTTTGGGGGCGGTGCCGAAGGTGCCCGACACGTTTTGCACGGTCACACCAGCAGCGCGGCCGCCCAGCGAGCGGGAAATGTCGCTCACACCGGCAAGCATAGCGTCTTCGGCTTTAATCTTGGTGGTAGCGCCAGTGAAGGTGCGGCGGTCGGCGTTACCCATACCGATAGCTACAACTTCTTCGAGCATATTATCGGCGGTTTCCATTTCGATATACATTTTCTTGGTGCTCGCCTTGGCATCGACCGAGCGCATGCCAACAAAAGTGAATTCGAGCACTGTTTTTTCCGACGGCACAGAGAGTCGGAAGTTACCGTCGACGTCTGTAGCCGTTGCAGCAGACGCTTTTCCTTTCACTCTCACAGTTGCGCCGATGATGGGCTCCGAGGTGCCTCTCTCGACGACGGTACCAGTCACAACGATGTCGGCGAAGGCCGATGTCGCAGTGAGCAGCATAAGCAAGAGCATTGAGTAGTATTTAACCATAAAGTCTTGTAATAATGATATTTAGGTTTGTGATATGTTCTGAGTTGATACTATATGGGCTTATAATTAGATTGCAAATTTAAACATTTTTTACAAATTGACCAAAAAAAATATGTTTTTTAACACTTTTTTCTGCAAAAACCCCTTTTCCCGTAGCACTTTGTAAGCCTTTACCCCCATATTTGAGCTACGGAGCGCATTACATAACACCCTTGACTTGCAAATATCAAAAAAAGGTGCTATATTTGCGCCATTGTTTTTGATGTACGAATCTCCAAACCGACCATTACCTTCGCACCATCAACATTTCGACCATGCCTATGAAATTAGCCGCATACATATTCGTCCTCTTGATGATTGGCCTAACAGCCTGCAATGCGCCCAAGCCATACCAGGTGATGAATCAAGCTGAAACGCTACTTGACTCACGCCCCGACTCGGCTCTGCTTCTCCTCAATAACCTCAGTGACTCCGACATCATTTTCTGGCATCACAAGGCGCGTTATGCACTGCTCAAATCTGCGGCGCTCGACAAGAACTCAATTGATACCACGACATTTGAAATACTCCTACCAGCCCTCGAATACTACCATTACTTGGGGGGAGCCAACGACAAACTACGAGCACACTACTACGCTGCTCGCATATTCCAAAATAAAAGTCGTGCAGACAGAGCGCTAATCCCCCTCAAAAAAGGGATTAAGGCGGTTGATAACACCGCTGACGTTGATTCAATCTATTTAGCACTCTCATATAGAGAACAAGCTCGCGCATATTATGCCTTATGTGATACAGTTGAATACGTTAATTTCTGCCTAAAAGCCGCAAGCCTTTACCAACAACTCGGTCAAAAAAACGATGAAGCCGAAATGCTTTTAAACGGATTAAGTGGAGCCGCTATGCTCAACAATAAGCCGTTGGCTGATAGCATATTAACCCAATGCCTACATGTCAACCCAACACAAGTTGAAAACTCGACCTTATTAGTTCGATACAAAATGGTCTACGCTCTGCAATTTGGTTCGCAGGACGATATTCGAAGCCTACTCTATTTGTATAAAAACAAACACAATTCCAACAGTGACACAAACCTTGATTTAGCATTGGCCTATTCTCGTTTGGAAGAGAATGACAGTGCGCTCAAACTGCTCGACTCTGTCAAGGATAGCAAATGCGAGTATGACACTCTTAAATATCTCACTTTGGCCATAGAACTCACAGAAAAGTCAGGCAACTTGACTGCGCTGCCCCCTCTATATAAACAGTATACTCAAGAAATTAACCACCGAAATCAACTCCATCGCATCAGAGAAAAGCAAGCCATCGAAGAATACCTGCAAGCAGAGTTGGATTTTCAAGATTATAAATACACCGAATCGCGAGTCCTCGGATTGAGTGTTTGCGGCGCTCTATTCCTAATTGCCATTATAACAGGGCTAATAGTGTGTAACCGTAACAACACGATACAAAAGGAACTGAATCGCGAACGAGCCAAAAACTACGAACTTGCCAACAAACAATTATTATCCAACAGCGAGTTCTTACGCCAAGAAATTGCACGTATGGAGCAGGAACTTGAACATACGAAACTCTCCTCCGAAGCAGAACAAGCACTTAAGGAGCGTATAGAAATGTTCAATTCCCTACTGGCCACACATATATCCAAAAATGATCTCTTTTATGAAGTCTACTCCCGATGGATTGAAAGCCTCATGACCGACAGCAATAACCTCATGAACTCAACGAGATTAACGCTACAAGCATCGCACCCTAAATTCATTAAACATTTCCAAGATCACGGTCTAACCACCGATGAGCTCAATTACATATGTCTTTATGCCCTCGGACTCAAAGGAAAGGAGGTAGGAGCATATCTAAAAAAACGAAGCCACGTCAACATGAGTAGTGCCATTCGCAAAAAACTCGGAATTGACCAACACGAAACCAATCTCGGCATATACGTACGCAAGCTCCTCAAAAACTCCTAAATCGCACGCCCGAACAGGGCAATGTGAAAGTTTACAAAGCCCTGCGCCAAAATATTTTTACACACCAAGCAGCAAATTGCAGTAAATCAGCAATTTGCTGCTTGTGTTTTTTATTCAAATATGAAACTTTTTATTTTGAGATGAAACTTTATCATCGTAACTTTGCACCGCAAAACCACCGAAACAGAACACTTTCACACTCAATCACCTTGCAGTAACGTTACTCCACAATAAAAAAACTAATCACACAATTTACTAACCAACTAAAATCATCGCTATGGATTTTAAACATCTAATCTTGGCTATCTGCCTCAGCCTTACAGTGGGCCTCACTTCGTGCTCAGAAGAAGAAACGCGTTTATTGTTGGTAACGCCAGCTATCAACTTTGGAATACAGGCGAATAATTACGCATCGTGACAAAATCATAAAAAATCTTAAAAATTTGGATGTCTCAAATTTATGGTATAAATTTGCAGCATCCAATTCTAATCACACAACTAACTTAGCATTATGAAGCGATTTATCACATTTATGCTCGCGGTGATTGCGGTTGCCGCCATGAGCAGCACCAGCGCACAAATCGTTGAGAAAAAGACTCCTCTCTACATGAGCGTCGGCATGACTGGCTCGATGAACTTCTCCGACAAAATGACGGCTGGCTACAACATCAACTTGGACTATACTTTCGCAAAGCGTTATTCAGTACACGCTATTGCCGAAACCACAATGTTCATCCCCGAAGAAGGCACTATCTCTGACTTCAATCAGGCCACTAACTTGGGTGGCGGCGTGGGCTACACATTCCTCCGTGCCGACAATGAGACCCCTGCGGATATGCTGATCAGGGCCGCTGTCACCCACACTGTTGGCGGCAGCCCCTACAAAAACACCAACTATAAGGTGGGTATCCACCTCAACGAATACTCCGTGAAGGGAGCAACCGTCACTCTCACCTACGGCCTCGGCTACTCCCTGACCGACTTCTCCAGCAAAGGGATGAAAACCGACCACGGCATGTACGTGACCCTCGGCCTCCGCTTCTAAGCACGAAGACCTGACAGCAAAAAAAACGAGGGTGTGCCAAAATTGCGCATCCTCGTTCCGTTTGCCAGCGACTGCGAATTGTAATTCCGCTGGCGAGGGTGTGTCAAAATAGCACATCGCCTCCGCTGTAGGGACGCACGACAAAGATGCGCTTATACTTGCAGTGAGGCTATTTTGACACATACGCCTTTCTAATTTATTGAATTTCTATAAGTTATATAGATTATAGAAGTTATAGAAATTATTCCGCGGGGGAGCGGCTGCGCAAAATAAATTTGCAAGGTTCGGAATTATTTCGTAAATTTGTGGGTTGATAAGATATTCTTGTTATGAATAAACTGCTGACTATCTGCCTGTTAGTGCTCTCCGTGGTGGTTCTCCCGAGCTGCGGCGAGTATCAGCGCGTGCTCAAATCCAACGATCCCAACGTGAAATATGAGTATGCCAAAAAAGTGTACGACCAAGGCCAATATGCCCGCGCAGCATCAGTGCTCCAGGAAATTGTGGGCATATTCAAGGGTACCTCCAAGGCCGAAGAAACACTCTTCATGCTCGGCATGTGCAGCTTCCACACCAAGGACTATCTCAACGCCGCCTCCTATCTCCACGCCTACTACACCCGCTATCCCCGCGGTGTCAACGCCGAAGATGCGCGCTACTACTGCGGCTACAGCTACTACCTCGACTCGCCCGATGTGCAGCTCGACCAAACGCCCACCCGCCAAGGCATAGAAGAGCTGGGAGCCTTCCTCGAATTTTTCCCCACGTCGCCCCGCGCCACCGAGGTGAAAAACCTAATGTTTGACCTCCAGGACAAACTCGCCCTCAAGGAGCTGCAAAACGCCTCGCTCTACTACAACCTCGGCACCTATGGCGGCAACAACTACCAAAGCGCCGTAATCACCGCCAACAACGCCCTCAAGCTATATCCCTACACCAAGCACAAGGAGGAACTCGAACTCATAGTGCTCAAAGCCAAGTATCAGGAAGCCGAGCAATCCGTGGCCGAAAAGAAACTCGAACGCTTCGAAAACGTGATTGATGAATACTTCAGCTTCATTAACAACTACCCCGAAAGCAAACATCGTCGAGAAGTCGACAGCATATATAAACTTGCACAAAAATACGCTAAAAGATAATGGACTACAAGAAGACTAACGCGCCTCTCAACACCGTCACCCGCGACATGGTGAAACTCTCGGAAAACACTGGCAACGTCTACGAAACCGTGGCTATCATTGCAAAACGCGCCAACCAAATCGCCGAGCAAATGAAGCACGACCTCGAAAAGAAACTGCAAGAATTCGCTTCCCTCAACGACTCCCTCGAAGAAGTGACCGAAAACCGCGAGCAAATCGAAATTTCGCGCTACTACGAAAAGCTCCCCAAGCCCACCCTCATCGCCGCCCAGGAATTTGAGGAAGGCAAGGTGTATGCCCGCAACCCAGTCAAGGAACTCGCCAAGGACTAATGACCATATACGGCCTGATAGGCAACCCACTAATCCACTCCTTCTCCGCAGCTTTCTTCAACGATAAGTTTGGCCGCGAAGGAGTGGATGCTTCATATCGCAACTTCGAGCTCCATGAGATTGACGAACTCATGGAGCTGCTGGCCGAATACCCCAATATAGGCGGCCTCAACGTCACTATCCCCTACAAGCAGCAAGTGCTCCCCTACTGCACCGCCCTCTCGCCCCAGGCGCAAAGCATCGGAGCAGTCAACACCCTCCGCCTGCTGCGCAACTCCGAGGGCGAACTCACTGGCATTGAGGGACATAACACCGACTGCCCCGCCTTTGCGCGCACCCTCGCGCCGCTCCTCCCCCTGGAGCCAATCTCGGCGCTCGTGCTCGGCTCTGGCGGCGCCTCCAAGGCCGTGCTCGCCGCCCTGAGTCTGCTCGGCATCCCTGCCACCACAGTGAGCCGCACGGCCAAGCCCGGTGCCCTCACCTATGATGACCTCACACCCGCCGTGATGGCCGCCAATCGCCTGATAATTAACTGCACACCGCTCGGCACCTTCCCCCACGTCGACACCTGTCCGCAGCTCCCCTACGACCTCATTACGGCCGCCCACATCTGCTACGACCTCGTATATAACCCCGCCGAAACCCTCTTCATGCGCCTCAGCGCCCAGCGCGGAGCCACCGTCAAGAACGGAGCCGATATGCTCCGCCTCCAAGCCCTCTTGGCATATTCCATTTGGCTATGAAAGAACGCCCTATATTGCCTGCACGCCTGAACGCCGCGAGCCTTGAGGCTGGCGTGGACGAGGCTGGTCGCGGTTGCTTGGCTGGCCCCGTGTTTGCCGCCGCCGTGATTTTGCCCGCCGACTATGCCCACCCCCTGCTGCAAGACTCCAAGAAACTATCCGAACGTCAGCGCGAGGAGATGCGCAGCGTGATTGAGCGCGATGCCTTGGCGTGGTGTGTAGCCACCGCCTCCCCAGCCGAAATTGACGCGATTAACATTCTGAACGCCAGTATTCTGGCCATGAACCGCGCCGTGGAGGGCCTGAGCGTCCGCCCCGAGAGCTTAGTGATTGACGGCAACCGCTTCAAACCCACGCCCACCACTCCGCCATGGCAAACCGTGGTGAAGGGCGACGCCAAACTGGCCAACATAGCCGCAGCGAGTATTCTGGCCAAAACCCACCGCGACGAGTATATGCGCCAGGCCTCCGAGCACTACCCGGCCTACAACTGGGCCACCAACAAGGGCTATCCCACGGCCGACCATCTCGCCGCCGTGGCCACCGAAGGCCCCTCGCCCGAGCACCGCCTCACCTTCCGCGGCGCCGGCCGCAAATAAGGGTGCTGCGGATTAAACGTCCGCCAGCGGCTGCACCATGGTGCAGCCCTACAAAGTGGGCAACAATCAAATAATCAACATATTACACCGGTCGAACGTCCCCGCGAATATCTCAAAAAAATGACGGGCGGCTTGGTTGGGGCGCCCGTCGGTTCGCTATTGGTTAGCGGTGTTTCTCAATGGATTTATGTACTTTGTGGACTTCTCTGGCTATGCCGAAGATACCAACCACTGAGGCTGCTTTGAGGGCCATTTTGGCCAGATGATAAATGCAGAATTTCACATTCATCTTGGGTTCGGTGTCGTTCATAGTATTAGATTTTTAGCGATGTTCTGACTCAATAACACACGCGGAGAATAAAAAGTTCGTCAAGATTTGCGAGGGTGCCATATTTTTAGTAAATTTGCTCCCCTGAAAAATCCAATCTTGACAATGAAACAAATCATCATAGCCATCGACGGCTTCTCTTCATCAGGCAAAAGCTCCATGGCCAAGGCTCTGGCCCGCGCTATCGGTTATCGCTATATCGACACTGGCGCAATGTATCGCGCCGTAACCCTCTACGCCATGCAGAATGGCATGATTGCCCCCGACGGCACGGTCGACGAGCCTCGCCTCGCCGCCGCACTCCCCAACGTGAGCATCGACTTCCACCCCTCCCCCTCGGGCCAGCACACACTGCTCAACGGCGTGGACGTGGAGGCTGAAATTCGCTCCATGGCCATCTCGGCCCATGTGAGCACCATCGCCGCCATAGTGGCCGTGCGCCGCGACTTGGTGGAACGCCAACGCCAGTATGGATTCGAAAAGGGTATAGTGATGGACGGCCGCGACGTGGGCACCACCGTATTCCCCCAAGCCGAACTGAAAATCTACGTCAACGCCCCCGCCGAGGTGCGCGCCGAGCGTCGCCACAAGGAGCTGATTGACAAGGGCGTAGAGTCCAACTACGAAGAAGTGCTCGCCAACATTCGCCACCGCGACCACATCGACACCACCCGCGCCGAGTCGCCCCTCACCCGCGCCGCCGACGCCATCGACCTCGACAACGGCCGCATGACCATTGAGGAGCAAAACGCCTGGCTCATAGCCCAATATCAACACGCTGCCCAATGACCCACATAGAAATTGATGCCGACAGCGGCTTCTGCTTCGGAGTCACCGCCGCCATACAGAAAGCCGAGGAGGAACTCCTCAAGGGCGAAACGCTCTACTGCCTGGGCGACATAGTGCACAACTCCGACGAGGTGGAACGTCTGCGCCAAAAAGGACTCGTCACCATCACCCACGAGCAAATGGCGCAGCTCCACGGCGTGAAGGTGCTGCTCCGCGCCCACGGCGAACCTCCGTCAACCTACGACCTGGCGCGACGCAACAACATCGAAATCATCGATGCCACATGCCCCGTGGTGCTCAAGCTCCAGCAGCGCATAAAGCTCGCCGCCGACTCGCCCGAGGAGCCGCAAATAGTGATCTACGGCAAACTGGGCCACGCCGAAGTGAACGGCCTTGTAGGGCAAACCTCTGGCCGCGCCAAGGTGGTAGAAACCGAGGCCGACATAGCCGCCATCGACCCCTCCCAGCCCACGCGCCTCTACTCCCAAACCACCAAGTCGCTCTCTGGTCTGCACCACATCTCCGACGCCCTGCAACGCCACATGAACCCTGGGGTGAGTTTCGACTCCTTCGACACGATATGCCGCTCCGTGGCGCGCCGCGTGGACTCGCTCCGCACCTTTGCCCAAAACCACGACGCGATAGTGTTCGTGGCTGGTCGCAAGAGTTCCAACGGCCGCTTCCTCTTCGAGGAGTGCTCGGCCGTCAACCCCAACACCATATTCATCACCGCACCCTCGGAGCTTGACCCAGCTCAGCTCGCCTCGGCCCACTCCATAGGCATATGCGGAGCCACATCCACCCCGCGCTGGCTCATGGAGGCCGTGCGCGACAAACTCCTTTCCGCCCAGTGAAACACCTCCTGCTATCCCTCTGCACCCTGCTCCTGCTGGCCTGCTCCCACTCCGACGTGGAGCTATCGGCCACCGACCTCTCGCAGCCAATCAACATGGGCAACGCCGATGCGCGCGTGCTCGGTGAAATCCCGCTGAGCGATGCCCCCGAGCTGCAAGCGGCCATTTTAGCCATCAAGGCGCGCGAGCATCAGCTCCGCAAAGAGGTGGGCGATGGTGCCGCCGACTCCTATATTATGGCCATTAAGGACTATCTCACTCTGCATCACCCCGACCTGGCCAAGGAACTGCTCTAAGCCCATATGACAACAGCGCGCCCAGACTCTCTCATTCAGCAGCTCTGGGGCGAGGAGTTCACCTCGCTCCTGAAGCCTCACCTCGCGCAAGTGGAGGAGGCTCACGCCGCTGTGGTGGCACGCAGCTTCCTCGAACTGGAGCCGCTCGCGGAGGAGGACCTGCAGCGCACTGCCGTCAATCTGCTGCTGCGCAGTCAGTTGCGCTCGTTGGGCGAGGCCATAGAGCGACTCTTCGGCCGCCTGCTGCAACTGGCCGAAAAGCACCGTCAAACTCCGCTGGAGGAGGCAGCCTCCACCGTCGGCTATTGGTGTGCCGCCCAAGCCGAGGAACTCATCGACTGCGTGGAACTGCTCGCGGCCGTCATGCGGCTGTCCAACCAAAACCCGCTTGGCGCTGGCAATGGGTTTGGCTACTCCTCCCCCTACAACCGCGAACTCCCCACGCGCCAACTCGCCTTTCGCACCCTCTACTACAACACTTTGGCGGCCGCCAACAGCCACAACCGCACTCTCCGCGCCGCCCTGCACGCCAAGCAAGACCTCAAGGAGTGCCTGAACCCGCTGATGGCGCAGCTCCCCAAGGAACCTTACCACCTCGACTGCCTCACCCTACCCCACCTCATCGCCCAGCTCGACTCGCTCACGGCGCTCCTGCCCGAGTTGAGGCTCCTGCGTCAAGATGGTTCACCCTATCGCCTCGCCCCCGACCTGGCTCTCCCCCAACTAAAACTTAAAATGAGCACTGCGCTCGAACCTCTCCTCTTTTGCTAATGAACTGGTTTACTGACTTATTCACCGTCCACTCTACGCTGCAAGCCGTCGTAGTGCTCAGCATCATCATATCGCTCGGCCTCGGTCTGGGCAAGCTCCGCGTGTGGGGCATATCGCTCGGCGTCACCTTCGTGTTCTTCGTGGGCATCCTCGCTGGCCACTTAGGACTGAACATCGACCCGCAAATGCTCAAGTATGCGCAAGACTTTGGCCTGGTGCTATTTGTGTATGAATTAGGGCTGAAAGTGGGTCCTGGCTTCTTCTCGTCGTTCCGCTCGGGCGGCATCAAGCTCAATATGCTCGCGCTGGCCACCATGCTCCTCGGCACTGGCATGACCATCGGCTTGAGCTACGCCCTGCATCTGCCCATGAGCGACATGGTGGGCATTCTGAGCGGTGCCACCACCAACACCCCCGCGCTCGGTGCCGCCCAGCAAAGCCTCGCGCAATTAGGTCTCCCCACCACCAACGCAGCCCTGAGTTGCGCCGTCACCTATCCTCTTGGCGTGGTGGGCGTAATTCTCGCTTTTGCCCTGCTGCGCAAGGTGGCTGTGCGCCCAACCGACCTCGTGAGCCACACCTCCGAGGAGTCAAACCACACCCACATAGCCGCATTCCACGTGGATAACCCTGGCATTTTCGGGCAGCCAATCCGCGTCATCGCCACTTTCACCCCCTGCAAGTTTGTCATCTCGCGCCTGTGGCGCAACGGCGTGGTGAGCATTCCCACCTCCGACACCGTGCTGAAGGAGAACGACCGCCTGCTCGTCATCTCCAACGACACCGAAACCGCCGGCCTCACCGCCCTCTTCGGGCAACAAGAGTCGAAGGACTGGAACAAGGAAGATATTGACTGGGACGCTATCGACTCCTCGCTCATTTCCAAGCACTTAGTGGTCACTAACAAGGATATTAACGGCAAACGACTCGGGGCGCTGCGCCTGCGCAATAGCTACGGCATCAACATTACCCGAGTGAGCCGCGCGGGAGTGCAACTGCTCGCCACCCCCGAGCTGGTGCTCCAGATGGGCGACCGCCTCACCGTGGTGGGCGAGGCGCGCTCAATAGATAATGTGGAAAAGGTGATTGGTAACGCGGGCGACACGCTCCAAGAGCCAAATATCGCCGCCATATTCATCGGCATAGTGCTCGGCCTGATTGTCGGGGCCATTCCGCTGCATCTGCCTGGCATGGATATGCCCGTCAACCTCGGCCTCGCTGGCGGCCCTATCATCGTGGGCATCTTAGTGGGCAACTTCGGCCCGCGCTTCCATATGGTGACCTACACCACCCGCTCGGCCAACCTTATGCTGCGCGGCATCGGACTTTCGCTCTTCCTCGCATGCCTGGGACTCAGTGCGGGTGCGCACTTCCTCGAAACGGTGATGTGTGCCGACGGCCCGATATGGATTGGCGTGGGCTTCCTCATCACCATCATTCCCGTGTTGATCATGACTGTGGTGAGTATGCGGCACTACAAACTCGACTTTGGCATGGCCTGCGGCATGAGCAGCGGCGCCATGGCCAACCCCATGGCACTCACCTACGCCAACGACCTGGTGACCAGCGACAACCCTGCCGTGGCCTACGCCACCGTCTATCCTCTAAGCATCTTCGGCCGCGTCATCATCGCCCAAGTCCTCGTCCTACTCTTCTGCTAATCCCCCGCCGCCTGCTCAATCCGCACACGCCTCTGATCGTAGCCAGCTTGAAGGTCAAGCACTATAGTTCTGGATTTTGTAGACGGGTTCTTAGCTATTTCGCAAACTATTTTGTGAGGATTGCCCTTTATAATACGCTCGCTTATGCATCCCCAATCGCCAGAGCAGACGTATACTCCATCTTCGCTGTTATCGGGGTACGCCCAAACTCCGTCTACCTGCACCTCCCAAATCCCGCAGTATTTAGGGAAAACCGAAAATGTTTTCCCCTCGGCAGGGATATAGCACACTGACTCATACTTATCACTCCCAGCAACTAACGTCACTTCGGGCGAAAGAATATCAATTGGCTGTCCCGGAACACCGCCATCCACATTCACAGGTTGCTCACACGCTGTCACGGCCACCAACCCCGCCAACAGCATCATTCTAATAATCTTGCTCATATCATTTATATTCTACGTTGGCCGCCTGCTCAATCCGCAAACGCCTCGTGTTATTAAACCTTTGGATTTCCATGATCATTACTCTCTGCCTATTATTTGGATTTGCGGCTATTTTGCAGAAAATTTCATAATACGCATTTTTCAAGTCGTGATTACTTATACATCCCCAATCCCCAGAAAATATAGGCTCATCGGCTTTAACGTTACGCTTCACCCAGACACTATCTACGCTAAAATCCCAAGCCATAGCAGCTGCTCCAACTTTCCCTCGCGGAAATATTGAAAACGTTTTACCTTCAGCAGGGATATAGCAGACGTCATCACCCTTCTCCTTATAAGAGCACGGAAAAAGCTCCAAATCGGGTGAATAAAGTTCAATTTCAAGCGCATTATCCGGGTCAAGGCCATCCGGCAGTACGGTCACATGAGGCTCACAGGCTGTTACGGCCGCCAATGCCGCCCACAGTATCATTCTAACAAATTTGCCCATATCTGTCTCTACTTGGTTTTAGTTTTGTGGCAGCAAATTTAGACACAAAATTTTGGGAGGTTCTATAAATTGAGATGAGTTGATTTTGAGTGAAAAAATGAGGAGATTTTCGTCCTTGAAGAGGGAGTTTAGCGAGCTAAACGACCGATGAAAGGATGAAAAGATGCCATTTTTTTACCAAAAGCAGCTCATCAGCCGTAGGCGGTCAATTTATAGAAACTCCCTTTTAAATTTCCAAATAAATGCAGGCTTATTTTGGGAGCCAGAGGCATTTACTCTAAAAATCAAGCGGTTAGACGCGTAAATCTTATTGCCGCTGTTGTAGGGACGCACGGTCGGTGCGTCCGGCGGACGAATGTGTTGGCGTGTGTGGGGCGGCGGCGGGTTGGACTTCCGCCGGACGCACCGACCGAGCGTCCCTACATTTTGGGCGGTGGCGGGGCATTGGGTTGGCGCGTATGGTAGGCGGTGTTTTGTACTAAAAAAAGGGTGTGGAGGGAAAATTTCGGTCGGTGGAGGGTGTGGGTTGTATCTTTGCAGTGGGCGTGTCACAATGGCGCAATCTGATTGCCTGCAGCTGTGGATTATTTGACCGAGCAATTTTGACTCACCTTCGACTAACAAACCCCTAATTCACCTATGGCCAACAAACGAAATCCATTCCAATTTCAGTTCAGCTGGGAGGCGTATCTCGCAGTTCTCTCGTCGGAGCGCAGCAACATTCGTAGAGAAACTGCTTGCAAAAGATATGCAAAAGTGCGAAAAACTGCACAAGAAAAAGAAAACGAAAAAGAAAAGCTCTCCCCCCCTGCACCCCCTCTCTTAAAAGAAAAAGATAAAGAAAAAGAAAAAAGAAAAAACTCTCTCTCAGCGCGTGTGCGCGAGCTTGAAGGGATTTTTCTCGCCTCCAACTCTGGCAGAGGTCAACGGAGTCAAGCGAGATTAGGCGGGGTCGACGTCGTAGTGGATGGTGACGGTGCGCAGGTGGGGGTGGCGCGTCAGGAGGGTGGCAAAGGTGGTGTGGAGGAGCGTCTTCACCTTGTCGAGGCTCGCTTCCGGCTCGATTTTGAGCATGAAGCGGCGAATGAAGAGGTTTTGCACACGCGCCACGGGCGGTTTGTCGGGACCAAACACACGCGAGCCAAGCAGGGCGGTGAGTTCGCGACCGTAGTAGTCGGCCATTTGCACCACATTCTCCTCCTCGCGGTGCTTGAGATACACAAATATCATGCGCGCAAAGGGCGGGTAGTGGTGGGCGCGGCGCTCGTTGAGTTCGTGGGCGTAAAAGCCGAGATAGTCGTGTTTCAGGAGGTGGGTAATCACTGGGTGCTCAGGCTGCGACGTCTGCACCGCCACTCGCCCCGTCTGCTCGCGGCGACCAGCGCGTCCAGCCACCTGCAGGAGCATATTAAATGCACGCTCCGAGGCGCGGAAGTCGGGCATATTTATCAGCAAGTCGGCATTGAGCACGCCCACGGTGCTCACTCCGTCGAAATCGAGTCCCTTGGTCACCATTTGGGTGCCCACAAGCACGTTGGCCTTGCGCTGCGAAAAGGCGTTGATAATCTCCTGATAGCCGTCCTTATTGCGCGTGGTGTCGAGGTCCATGCGCAGGATTTTAGCCTCGGGGAATTGCTTCACCACCTCCTCCTCAATGCGTTCGGTGCCATAGCCCACCACCTCCACGGCCGGCTCGCGACACACGGGGCAGAGCACAGGCATTTGATACTGCTTGCCGCAGTAGTGGCACACCAGCTGGCGCTCGCGCTGATGATAGGTGAGCGCCACGTCGCACTGCTCGCACTTGGGCGTGAAAGCGCAGGCCGAGCAGCGCGCAAAGGGGGAGTAGCCGCGGCGATTGAGAAAGATGATTGACTGCGAACCGCTGCGGAGGTCGTCGAGCACCATTTGGCGCAATCCGCGGGCTATGGGGGCGTTGGAGCGGGTTTGCTGCCACTCCTTGTGCATGTCAATAAGCTGAATTTCGGGCAGTTGCACACCGCCAAAGCGTTCGGTAAGCTCCACCAGGCCAAAGCGACCAGAGGTGGCTTTGTAGTAGGTTTCGATTGAGGGTGACGCGGAGCCGAGCAACACCTTCGCGCCATGGAGCGCAGCAAGGAATATGGCGGCATCGCGCGCATTATAGCGTGGGGCGGGGTCGAATTGCTTGTAGCTCGGTTCGTGCTCCTCGTCCACCACCACCAGCCCCAGACGGCCGAAGGGGAGGAACACCGAGGAGCGCGCGCCAAGCACCACGAGCGGTTCGCGGGAGCCTTGCAGGCGGCGCCAGATGTCGACCCTTTCGCTGTCGGAAAACTTGCTGTGATACACCAGCACCCTCGACCCAAACACGCGCTGCAAGCGGGCCGTGAGCTGCGTGGTGAGGGCTATTTCGGGCACCAACAGGAGGGTTTGCAGCCCCGAGCGCAAGGCGCGGTCAATGAGGTGGATATACACCTCCGTCTTGCCGCTGGAGGTGACACCGCGCAGCAGCACCACATTCTTCTGCTCCGCCTCCCAGAGGTCGAGAATGGCATTGCGGGCTGCCGTTTGGACCGATGAAAGCTCGGGAAGCGGAGCCACGGGAGCACCCTCCACGGCCGCAAAGCGATTGACCACACGAGTGACCAGCGTGAGCAGCCCCTTGACCTCAAGCGCCTTGACTATGGCCGCCGAGCAGCCCGACTTCTCGATGAGCGAGGCGCGAGTGACTTCGCGCGTGGTTCCAGAGAGGAGCGAGAGCAGGGTGAGCAACACGCGTTCCTGCTTGGGCGAGCGGCCAATGGAGGCGAAGGCCTGAGCGCGCCACTCGGCAGGCTGGAGAAACGCCTCCTCGGGGAGCGAAACAAACGTTTGGCGCAGAGAGTGATAGCGTTCCTGAATTTTCTCACTCACCATAATCAGGCCCTTGGCAAGCAGGGAGGCCACCTCGCGGTCGGGTGGCGTGGTGCGACCCATTTTCTGCGCCATATCGCCTAAGGTGAGGCGGCCGAAATGCTCCAACAGGCCTATGACGTTGGCCTCCTCGGCCGAGAGTTCTTCGCGATCAAGAGTGTCGGAGTGCGGGTGGAGTTCAACGAAGGTTTCGCTTTCAAGTTTGAGTGCGGAGGGGAGTGCCGCCTTCATCACCTCGCCTATGGAACACATATAGTAACCCGCCATCCAGCGCCAGAACTTCAGCTGCGGATTGACCACCGTTGGATGGTCGGCCGAGTCGAGCAAGCGAATAATCGGTTTCACCTCATAGCCCTCGGGGGCGATAGGCGTGAGCGACTCCACAATACCTGTATAGAACTTGCGGCGGCCGAAGGGAACAAGCACACGTGCACCCACACGAATTTTGGCCTGCAACTGATCAGGCACCGCGTAGGTGAACACCGCATTGAGCGGCAAGGGGACTATGACTTCGGCAAACAAGCGGGGTTAGGGTGGTTCTATAAATTGAGATGAGTTGATTTTGAGTTAAGGGTGGTTCTATAAATTGAGATGAGTTGATTTTGAGTGAAAAAATGAGGAGATTTTCGTCCTTGAAGAGGGAGTGTAGCGAGCTAAACGACCGATGAAAGGATGAAAAGATGCCATTTTTTTACCAAAAGCAGCTCATCAGCCGTAGGCGGTCAATTTACAGAAACGCCCTTTAGTTAAATTAACTTATGTAAATTTTTTAACACTTTGATTTAACGTATTTTAGCGAAAAAAGTTTGGGCACCCGGACGGAATTTGCTAACTTTGCACTCCTAAAAACGATTATACTTGAATTTTGGTTATGAGGGAGGTGCGTGTCTGCGAAGATGCGCACTTTCATTTTATAACCTGTCATTCGTAAATGGTGGGGTCGGGCACGCCAGCGAGCAGAAAGGCTTCGCGGCGTTCGCGGCAGGTGCCACACTCGCCACAGTGGCGCTCACCCCCTTTATAGCAGGAGTAGGTGAGCGAGTAATCCACACCGAGCTGATGGCCGCGAGCGCAGATTTCCGACTTCGACATATGAGTGTAGGGAGCTAAGAGTTCGATATGCTCGTAGGTGCCAGCAGCGATGGCGTGGGCCATAGCGTCGACAAACTCAGGGCGGCAATCGGGGTAGATGTCGTGGTCGCCGCTATGATTGGCGAGCATCACGGTGCGCAAACCGCGGCTCTCGGCCAAACCAGCGGCCGTGGCGAGCATGATACCGTTGCGGAAGGGCACCACGGTCGACTTCATATTCTCGTCGTGATAGTCGCCCTCTGGGATAGCATCGGAGCCTTCGAGGAGCGACGAATGGAAGTACTCGCCCATGAAGTCGAGGTGGATTTCGAGCAGCTCAATGCCCAGACGGCGGCAATGCTCGCGGGCGCAAGCCAGTTCGCGCAGGTTATGATTGGAGCCATATACGAAGTTGACGGCCAGGGCTATACGCTCCCGTTGGTCGTAGAGCAGGGTGACGGAGTCCATGCCTCCGCTGAGCACTATCAGCGCATCTTGTTCCATTTACTTTTGAGGGGTTTGGGTTGACATTTGGGCGGCCATGCGAATGGGGAGCAGGGCTTGGTGAGCCTCGTCGGCCCATTGGGCGTAGGGGCGGATAGAGATGCCGCCACGGGGAGTGAAGAGGCCAGTCACTTCAATGTAGCGAGGCTCCATGAGTTTGATCAGGTCCTTCATGATGATGTTGATGCAGTCCTCGTGGAAGTCGCCATGATTGCGGAAGGAGAAGAGATAGAGTTTGAGGCTCTTGCTCTCCACCATCTTTTCGGCGGGGATATAGTTGATGATAATGTGGCCAAAGTCGGGTTGGCCAGTCTTGGGGCAAAGGCTGGTAAACTCGGGGCAGTCGAGGGTTACGAGGTAGTCGTGTTCGGGGTGCTTGTTGGGGAACCATTCGAGCAGTGCGGCCGAATAGTCGGTGGGGTATTTGGTGGAGCCGGCGCCCAGGAGGGTCACGCCTTGCAGTTCGTTTTCTGTACGCATAATTATTTCAGTGTGTGGGTTTTAAGTTTGTCGCCAGTTTCGTTGACTATCTGACGATAGTAACGCTCGTTGTAGCCCGGATGTTCGGGCGACACGGGCAGACCAGTGGCCGAGCGCTTGAAGGAGCCGTCCTCATTCTGGCGCTTTACGTTGCCGTCGAGGAACTTCACGCTCAGGAAGTCGTTGAGGGCAAAGAAGGCGGCAGTGGCCTTGTTGGCTTGGTTGTGGCTTATCTTGGTGGCCATGCGCTGCTGGGCTTCGCGGGTGGGGAGCTTGTCCAAGTTGGCGCGAAGCAGGGCGTGCTGGCGAGCGTTGTCGTCCTCGCGTTCTTTCTGCACGCGGCGAATGTCGCCAATCATCTGGCTATAACGGTTGTAGGCCTGATTAGCCACGAGGTTATGTGCCCAGAAGGCAGCATCGCGGCTGATGGTGTAGAGGTCGCCGTTGCCCACCTGGAAGCAGCGGGGCACGGAGGTCATGCAGCTATATACGGGCGAGTAGACCGTGGTGTTGGCATCGTCGCAGCCAAACCACAAGGTGGCTTTCATCGCCTCGGGTGCCTTGGCATCGCATTGAGCCACGAAACTGAAACCAGTTTGCTGAGTGGCAATGGCGCGTTCGTGGAAGTACTCCACGGAGTCGACCTTGAAACTCATCGGGCGCCAGCGGTAAGGCACGTCGTAGGCTCCGGCGCCTATGTCCTGCGTCATGTCCATGGGGGTGCCTTCGTAGTGGTCGCGCATCATCCATTGGAGATCGGAGCAGGACACCTGTCGCTCGGGTTTGAACCAGAGGGGCATCGCTTCGCCCTTGCCTTCCATGGCCCAAGGGAGATACTTGGAGGCCTCGGTGGGCGCAAAGCGATTGAAGTAGCTCCACACTCGTGCGTCGCAGGCGCGGAGGGCGCTGTGGTCATACTTCTGGTAGGCTTTGGAGAAACTGAACAGCGAGTCGGGACCTTCGTAATAGCCCTGTTCGCGAGCAAAGGAAATCACGTCGGGCGAGTAGAGGGTGTTCTTGGGGTCGTTGAGCGGGAATTGGTGGATGCGCGGATTGTTGGCGTGGCCAGAGATGTAGCCGTCGGGAATGCGGCGAGCCACCCACACGGCACCCTTGCGGCCTGGGCCTTTACCGATCATCTCCACAATCCATGCCTCGTTGGGGTCGGCTATGGAGAAGGATTCGCCCTCGGAAGCATAGCCATATTCCTTCACTAAGGAGGTCATCACGTCGATGGCTTCGCGGGCGGTGCGGGCGCGTTCAAGGGTGATGTAGATGAGCGAGCCATAGTCGATAATGGCGGTGGTGTCGCCCCAGAGTTCTTCGCGACCGCCCCAGGTGCTTTCGGCCATAGCCAAGCCATGTTCGTTGATGTGACCGATGGTGGAATAGGTGTGGGCGGGCTGAGGTATCTTGCCGAGGTAGCGACCTGAATCCCAATCATATACCTCGCGCATATCGCCAGGCTTGTGGTTAGCAGCGGGGGTGGAGGGCATATCGCCGTAGAGGGTGTGTGAGTCGGCAGCGTAGGTGATCATCACCGTGCCATCTGTTGTGGCTCCACGAGTGGCAATGAGGCTGGTGCAAGCCAGCGCAGTGGCCGCACTCGCGCCAAGCAGAGCAGAGCAAATCAATCGTAAGTTCATCATATATCGTAAGGAGGTTCTATAAGTTAGTCAAAGTCGTCGGGTTCGGGGCGGGTGAAGAGAGTGA
>QLIP01018749.1_pt1 | contig 37736 bp, 40 predicted proteins | sample 1769771 | NCBI WGS metagenome assembly QLIP01 (sample SAMN09428762, study PRJNA476227) | Gut metagenome, whole genome shotgun sequencing project. | isolation source: cecum | host: Rhizomys sinensis | place: China: Jinsha town of Minqing, Fujian Province | collected 2013-09-23 | reverse complement strand
AAATGAGCCAGCAGGAAATACTGACTGCAATGCAGAAGCAGACCAAATACAAACGGCTAACACAGTTTGAACAGGAGGAACTACAGGAATACTGGGCAAAGTGGCAAAAGCGACCACTGGTTAAGGTGCTGGCGGTGTCCGACCTTACAGAAGATGAAAAAGCCGAGTTTGTGATTAAGGATAATGTGGGCTTTGGTAAGTGGGATTTTGATAAGCTGGCTAACGAGTGGGATAATGACCTGCTGGCTGAAATGGGAATGGATGTTTGGGAAACACCCAGCACCAATATAGACGACAGCAATACGGATACCAGCAAGGGCAAAGGCTTGCATGTGCAAGTAACAATCCCCGAGGATATGGAAGCCGAGTTGGAGGAAATTAAGTCGGTGGTAACAGCTGCCGTGGCTAATTATGCAGGTGTAACGGTAAAATAATACTGGCTATGGAATTGTATTTGGCTGGCGAGTTTGATTACATACGCATGATGCACCTGTCGCCCGATGTGGAGTTGACACGCTACACACAGCCCGACAGGCTGCATAACGACCCCTCGCGCATTAACCTGCTGCAAAGTTTCTACTATGCACGCAAGAATAAGAAATACCCAATTATCCAAAACAGCAATGCCTGCAACCTGCTAATTGATAGCGGTGCATTTACCTTTATGCAGGACGACAAGTATGCAGTAAACTGGGAGCGATACACGGATGAATATTGCGACTGGGTGCTGGCTAATGGCATAAAGAACTTTGTGGAAATGGATATTGACTGGGTGGCAAGCGTGGACGAAGCACGCAAATTGCGCGACCGTATGGAAAGACGCACAGGGATGCAGCCAATACCATGCTGGCACACATGCAGAGGCAAGGATGCGTGGATAGACATTTGCAAAAATTATCCTTATGCCAGCCTGTCGCTGGGTGGTGCGACCAAGACAACAAGCTGGTTCAAAATGCACAAATACGCACAGCTGGGCTGGTTCTTAGACGTAGCAGCGGAGCATGGGTGCAAGGTGCATGGACTGGGCTTAACTGCAATCAGCGTATGGCTAAAGCACCGACACAGGTTCTATAGCTGTGATAGCACAGCGTGGCTGGCTGGCAATTTGGGCGGCTTTGTGTACCACTTTGACCCTCGCACAGGTGTAATGGGCAAAACCAAAGTTCCCCAAGGTAAAAAGCTGGTAACAATGGCAGCAGCACAAAATAACTTTGACCAGTGGGTCTTGTACCAACGCTGGTGCAGGGATAACATGTAACCAGCACACTTTACAGGCTATTTAATAAATCAACAATATGAACACGCAAAAGACATATCGCATTAACAAAATCTTTTACAGCATACAGGGCGAGGGCGCACGTGTAGGCACTCCACAGGTGTTTGTACGCTTCAGTGGCTGTAACCTGCATTGCAGCTTCTGCGACACCGACCACAGCGAATATACAAATATGACAGCCAAGGAAATCGCGGCTGAGTGTGAGCGTGTGGGTGGTGGCTGCACCAGTGTGAGCCTTTGCGGTGGCGAGCCTACATTACAGCTGGACTCCGCACTGGTAGCAGAGTTTAAGCGTTACGGCTGGTTTATCAGTATTGAAACCAATGGGCTGCTCCCTGTGCATGCAGGTGTGGATTACATTGTATGCAGCCCAAAAACAAGCAAAATCGTTCCCGACAACATTAACGAGCTTCGCTATGTGGTTAAGGCTGGCGACCCAATACCTGTTCCGCACAAACACGCGGAACACCTGTATTTATCGCCCTGCTTTGACGGTGAAGAAAAGAATGTGGATAACATAGCCTACTGCATTGCACTGGTGCAGCAATACCCCGAATGGAGGCTGGGCATGCAGTGGCACAAGTTTGTCGGTATAGAATAACTTAACACATACAGCAGCATGTATTACGTATCAAAACGAATGGAAATTGCAGCGAGCCACAGCCTGCAATTAAGTTATAACAGCCCCTGTGGCAATCTTCATGGGCATAACTGGATTATAACAGTTTACTGCAAGGCTAAGAAGCTAAATGCAGATGGCATGGTGTGTGACTTCAAGCACATAAAGCAGACAATCCACGACAAGTTAGACCACAAGAACCTTAACGAGGTGCTGGGCTTCAACCCTACAGCTGAAAATATCGCACGCTGGGTGGTAAACAAAGTTCCCCACTGCTATAAATGCAAGGTGCAGGAAAGCGAGGGCAACACGGCAATTTACACCAGTCACAGCCATAAGGATGAAGAACTATAAAAGCCTATTTTGGCAGATTTTCAAACAAGCATTTGCAGGTGCATGTACTGGCTTCCTCCGTGTGCCTATCAGTCAGTACAGCCTGCAAATGCTTTCTAAAACATACGAACAATGGCAGCAACAACAGGAAAAGAGCGAGTAAAGGAGCTGATAACAGAACTGCTGGTGCTAATTGGTGAAGACCCAAACCGCAAAGGCTTGCAGGACACTCCCGAGCGCGTGGCTAAGATGTTTGGCGAAATATATCGTGGCTACAACGAGCAGGATAAGCCACACATAACAACGTTCCCCAATGGCGAGGACGGCATTGTCTACGATAGCATGGTGGTTGACACTGGCGACTTTTACAGCTGCTGTGAACACCACATGATGCCTTTCTTTGGCAAGTATTATTTTGCCTACCTACCACATCCGCAGGGTAAAATACTGGGCATTTCCAAGATTGGGCGCGTGGTGGACTACTGTGCAGCCAAACTACAGGTGCAGGAGCGGCTAACACATGAAGTAGTAAAAATGCTGGCAGACGCACTGGCTTGCGAATGTGGCGAGCATGCACCGCTGGGCATTGCACTGGTAATGCGCGGAGAACACCTGTGCAAGACAATGCGCGGAGCGCGTAAAAAGGGCGAAATGGTGAGCAGCTGTTTAACTGGGCTGTTTCAAACCGACAGCGCATTAAGAGCGGAGTTTTTCAACATAATAAACTGATTGTATAATAGTGAAGTTAAGCGAGTTTGAACGTGGTGGACTGGTGGCGATGTTCGCTGCACTGGCACTGGGCTGCTTTAATGGCTGCACCTTTACGCTGGCTTATGCCTGTGGCATTATATCTGCCTTTTTTGTGGGTGTCTTTGTGCAGCTGCAAGTAATGGGAAAGCACGGAATGCGCTTGACGTGGTATGACGCAGTATGCGTTATGGGTCACGTTGTAGGCGGTGCAGTATTTGCGCTCGTGGGAGCTTTTATTACTTAGTTATAGCATGGATATAACAACTTTGGATATATGTGGGTTAATCCCCTCGTTGCTGGCTATGCGCTTGCCTAAACGAAGCAAGCCCACCAGCAAAATGCACAAAAGCTGTGGCGGCTTTACCATAGGTGCAGACCATTACGAAATAGAGCAACATAAAACAATGCTGGTCGGCAAAGCAGATTTGGAGCTGGCTGGCAAACTGGTTAAGGCAGGTGACGAACACGCAAAAGCCATGCGCGGAATTATCGTGTATGCGCAAATAACTGCACCGATATACTGGTGGCGTGAAATGGAAACTTACAGGGCTGGGCGTGAACGCCTGTCCTGTGAAAGCACAATGCACATTGATTGCAGAGGGCTTACAGGTGAACAGCTGGTGCAGGCAAAGGCTAATATGCCAATGGGCAAGGAACAAACAGCCATAGACACATACAGCTATCAGTGTCTACGCACCATTTACAAGCAGCGCAGACTCCACCGTTTGCCTATGTGGCGCGAGTTCTGTGCGTGGATAGAGGGCTTGCCATTTGCAGCGGAACTTATAACCTGTGGGCTATGAAACATCACGGCAATTACAAACTGCAATCGCCCGATGAACTTCTGCTGGATTACGAAGCCGATTGTAACAATGGCTATGTGCTAACACAGCTGGAGCAACACAGGCGCAAGCATAAGAACGAAAAACGCCATAAGGAAAAGCATTTTAAAACTCGCAATGGAAACAAGAGAACTTAACAACAGGCAGCACCAAAAGCAGCGGCAAAAACGGCTGGCAAGGCTGGAGATTGTTGGAGAGCTGGTGAAGAAAGGCTACAGTGTGCGCAAAATATGTGCCGAGGTGCAGGCGCGGCTACAACTCCCCAAGCTCCCATGTCCTAACCTCATACAGCAGGACAAAAAACTGCTGCTGGAGGAATGGCGCGAAAACAGGCTGAACAATACCGATGAGTATGTTACGCTGGAGCTGGCACGTATAGATGACTGCATACTGGAACTGTGGGAAGCATGGGAAAAGAGTAAGGAGGACTATACGGAAAGCTGGCAGCGGCAAAAGGCTGTGCCTAAAACCAAGGGTGCAGACGACAGCAACAGTGGCGAGGGTAAATCCAAGGTAATATATGCCGAGCAGCAGCAGGCACAAAAACGCGGCTGTGGGAATGTGGCATACATAACCGAGATTAGGCAGCAGCTCACCGAAAGACGCAAACTGCTGGGCTTGTACTCTCCCGAACGCAGCGAGGTAACAGGCAAGGACGGAACACCACTAATGGGCAATGCACATACAATAGACGTAAACGAGCTTTCAGAACAAGAGCTTGAAACCCTGTATGCCATTGCAGCAAGACGCGACAAAAAGGAAAATCAGTAATATGGTGCAGGGCGAAATAATACAACCCACAAACGAGCTGCTGGATAAGGTGCAGGCTCTGATGTGCAAGAAGCGTTTTTACAATTTCGTGGAAACGTTTTGGTCGGTTATTATCCCCGAGGAGCCTGTATTTAACTGGCATATACCTTACCTGTGCGCAGAGCTTGAAAAACTGGCTTACTACATTGTAAATCGCCTACCAAAGCCGTATGACATAATCATTAATATACCTCCTGGAACTACAAAAAGCACTATTGTAACCATTATGTTCCCTGCATGGCTATGGACGCAAGACCCAAGTTTGCGCGTTATCAGCAGCTCGTATAGTAGCGATGTGTCGCTTGACCAAGCACAAAAGAGTAAGGATATAATAACCAGTGAACGATATAAACGCCTGTTTCCCGAAGTGGTTATAAGGCGCGACAAATCGGGCAAGGGTTATTATGGCAATACAGCTGGTGGGGAGCGTTACGTTACGTCCACTGGCTCGGCTGTAACTGGTAAGCATGCACATATTATCCTTAATGACGACCCACAAAGCCCAAAGCAGGCAGATAGCGAGCCGTTGCGCTTGCAGGCTGTGGAGTTTACCAAAACGCTTTCAACACGTAAGGTAAACAAGAAAAACACTCCCACCATAACCATTATGCAGCGGCTGCACGAGGAAGATGTTACAGGCTACCTACTAAAGAAAAAGGCAGACAAGATAAAGCACATTTGTCTGCCTGCCGAACTAAGCGACCAAGTAAAGCCAGCCGAGCTAAGGGACAATTATGTAAATGGGCTGCTTGACCCTGTGCGACTGGATGCAGAGGTGCTGGGTGAAGCAAGGCTGGATTTGGGAAGCCGTGCGTATGCAGGGCAATACGAGCAAACCCCAGCCAGTGCCAGCGGTAACATTGTACAGAAAAGTTGGTTTCAGCATATCAGCCGAGCGCAGTTTGAAGCCATGCGCGGTAATGCCACGATGCACTTTTTTCTTGATACTGCCTACGATGAAAAGCATGGCGACAACGACCCAAGTGGAATTTTGGCGGCTTGCAAAATTGGGCAGCAGCTGTTTGTGTACCATGCGCAAAAGGTGTGGAAAACATTCCCCGACCTGTTGGCATTTCTCCCCGAATACTGCATGGCATGGGGATATAACAAACGTGGCAGCACATTGCGCATTGAGCCAAAGGCAAACGGCATAAGCGTGGTGCAACAGCTGCAAAAGAACACCGACCTTAATGTAACCAAAACACCTACACCAAAGGACGGAAAGGCAACAAGGCTTTCTGTGTGCAGCCCAAAAATAGAATGTGGGCGCGTGGTGCTGGTAGACGGTGATTGGGTTGAAGACTTCATGGACGAAATAGCAGGTTTCCCCACACAGGTACACGATGAATATGTGGATATACTGTGCTATGCCATAGACTATTTGCTAATAAATAATTTGGAACTACCAAAGGGCATGAGCAAGGCGCGTTTTGGTGGCATCCTGTAACTAATAAACAATAACACCGATGTTTAATTTATTTGAATCGTTTTTCAGCAAGGTAAAAACTGCACTGGGCTACCAGCAGCAGTTTGAAGAAATGGTACAGGCTGGCAACATTACAGGTGCGCTGTCGCTTATGCAAAACGACCAGCCTAAGCAGCTTGAAGCCTTAAAGCAGTACGAACTGCAAAAGCATGCAATTATGGAGCGTCCCGACAAGGCGACCTATGACGAGAACGGCAACTTTACTGGCTGGGTAAAGCGGTGGAAACTTCCGCTGGACTATGCACGCTACATTAACGAAATGGCTGTCGTGTTCATATACGGCAGACCTGTGCAGTGGCTTGAAAATAGCAAAGGCACTGAACGCGCATACCAAGCCTTTACCGACTTCCTAAAGGAGAAGCACTTTAACGCACGCATACGCCAAGCAAAGCGTCTTGCAGGTGCAGAAACCAAAAGTGCGCTGCTGTTCCATGTGTACCAAAACAAGGAGGGCAAAGCCGACTGCCTTATCAAGGTGCTGGCTGTTTCGCTGGGCGATACCCTGTATTACATAAAAGACCAGTACGACAGACTGGTGTATTTTGCTCGCGGATACCAAGTGCGCGACCGTGGTAACACAGCGGTGCAGTGTGTTGACATTTACACCGATGATTTTGTGTATCGCTGTAAGGCTGGCAGCATAGGCTGGGACGTGGAGCGCGAAGTTAACTTCATTGGCAAAAAGCCTGTAATCCTGTTTGAGCAGGAAACCGAGTGGAGCGGTGCAAGCAACCTTATTGAAAGGCAGGAGTACATGAAAAGTCGCACAGCCGATGTTAACGACTACATGGCTGACCCTGCACTGGTGGCTACTGCCGATGTTATTGCAGGTCTGCCCGAAAAGGACACCGAAAACAAGCTGTACGTGCTGGGCGAAAACGGCAAGCTGGAATACTTAATGCCCAACGCAGCCACTGACCTTAAGCAGTCGGAAAGCGATGACAACGAGCGGCACATATTCCGCGACACCTTTACACCCAACATTGATTTTGACGTAATGAGCAAGCTGTCTAACGTGTCAGCTAAGGCATTGCAGCAAATGATGGTGCTGGCTAAGGTAAAAGCCGACATGCGCAAGGAAACGCACGATGAAATGCTTAAGCGCATCGGCAATTTGGTGAAAGCGATACTGGCTCGCGTAACCAATATAGAACTGGCTGGCGAGGTTGAAAGCCTGCTGGTGGAACACGAGTATCAAGAGCCGTTTGGCGAGGATGTAGTGGAAGCTATAAGCAACGCCATACGCGAAAAGAACGCTGGTGCGCTGTCGCAGGAAACCCTTATAGAACTCAACCCCCTTATCCGCGACAAGCAGCGTGAAAAAGACCGCATTAAGGCTGAAACCGAGGAAGCCGAAGCAAAGGCGGCAGAACAGGCAAAAAACAACGTATTCAACTACCAGTAACCCCTGTGGTGTGCTGGCGCACTATTCTTTCTAAAGTAAAACACTTATGGCAACTATAGACTGGAAAGCTATAAATACAAAGCTGGGCAAACGGTGCGAAACGTATGCCCTTAAGGTGCGCAGCATAATGGAACAGCGCATCGGTGAAGTGGTAAGTATGTGCGAGGGGCTGGAGCTGCAAGACGGAAAGCCCTTTGTATTTGCCGACTATCCCGAGGTGTCGCGCAAGGTGCAGGCTACATTTCGGTTGATGTACACTGAAATATATCAGCAGGTGCGCGGCAACATTACGCAGGAGTGGTATTACAGCAATGCAGATATGGACGGACTGCTCGCTGGCTTATTTGGTAAGCAGGCAATGCAGGACAAACACTTTGCACGCTACTTTGCACGCAACAAGGAAGCCATGAACCAGTTCTTTGCACGCAAGGAAGCTGGCATGAACCTGTCGCAGCGCGTGTGGTCTATTGCTGGCAATGCCAAACAGGAACTGGAGGTAGCACTGGATTTGGGCTTAGGTCAAGGGCTGGACGCTGGCGACCTAAGCCGCAAGGTGCGCCAGTACCTGCAAGAACCCGACATGCTGTTTAGGCGGTTTCGCTACAGGGAGCAGGAGCCTGTGCTGGACGATAAGGGCAAAGCCGTGCTGGATGAAAACGGCAAACCTGTAATGCAGCCCAAAGTGGACGCAGAGGGCAAGCCTGTGTATGGGCGTAAGTGGAAGCGCAGGCACTATGACAAAGCCACAGACAGCTTTTACTGGGTTGACGATGCACCGACCAATTACAGGACTGGTCGCGGTGTGTATCGCTCCAGCTATAAAAACGCAATGCGCTTAACACGGACGGAAACCAACATGGCTTATCGTGCAGCCGATTGCGAGCGGTGGAAAGAAATGGAGTTTGTGCGCGGCTTTAAGGTGGTGCGCAGTAAAAATCACCCAGTAGAGGATATTTGCGACCTACTCTCGGCTGCTGATGAAAACGACAACAGCGGCAAGGGCGTATATCCCAAAGGCTTTGTGTTTAAGGGCTGGCATCCGCACTGCTTTTGTTATTGCGTACCATTGCTCTGCTCCGAGGACGAGCTAATGCAGCTCACCGACCAAATTTTGCGCGGTGAGGACACAAGCGGCTTTGCCCCTGCTGGCATGGTGGAGCAGCCTAATGCGCATTTCTTAAATTGGGTGGACGACAACAAGGATAGGATAAGCGACACCATTAACGACCCACAGCGCGGCTGGGCAAACCTGCCTTACTTCCTACAGGATAACTACCAGCGCACAGGCAAAGGCAACTGGGTGCAGGTAGTTAAAAACGAAGCTGGGCTGGACACATGGGGAAAGGTGCTGCAAAAGGGCGAAATTGACATTGACAAGTACAGCAAGGTGCAAAGTGTGCTGGCGGACGAGTTTACGGAAGCCAGCAATTTTGTCACGGCTGATAACATGCCCCTGCTGGCTGGTAATGCCAAGCTGGGCAATGAGCCATTGACGCAATTTGCCCAATTGGAGGACAGCACCATGCTGCAAACCGTGATGCAGCAAGGCAACTTCGGAGTTAACGGCTTGCTTAATTACACCAGTGAGGCGGAACTGGCAGAGCTGGAGCGTATAGCCACACAGGCTAAATTTGCCAGCAAAGCAGACGGAACGTTTGTAACAGCACTTAATAATACCGACCTGCACTACATTTTAAAGGGCGATACAGCCGTTTTTAATGGCGGTCGGTATGTTGGCACGAATTACAGCGAAACGCTCGCCAGTGCGCTTAAAAATGGCGTTGTAGCCGAAAGTGACGGTGCTGTTGCAGTATTGAAATTACCCAAAGGCAGCAGGTATGCACAAATGCTGGTTGAAGAACAGCCAGCAGCCCTGTTATTGCCTAATAGTAAATTCAAGGTTGTAAGCACCGAGGTTAAGACTATAATGCAGGCTGGCAAGGCGACCAAAGTAACGCACTATACACTGGAACTGGTAGAGGACGGAAGCGAGCAGGTTAAACAGGTTGTGCAGGCAATGCAGCAAACCAAAGCGGACGTGCGTGCCTATGATGCAGCACGGAAACGGTGTGGAAATGTATACAACATTTTCCATAAGGGCAAATACGACCTGCTCGGGCTTGATACGGTAACGCTGGAACAGGCTATTGCCAACGGTGACACTGCAATGCTACAGGCAGAAGCTAAAAAGCTGATGGCTGAAATGAAAGCGGCTAAAAAGGCTGCACTGGCTAAGGCTGTGGACGAGCCTGTGGAATGGGTGCTGGTGCAGCAGTATGGCGAAGCGGACACTAAGGCTTTTTTCACTAACTGGAACAAGCACATGGGTAAGGCTGGCAGCTTGACCGAGCAGGAGTTTTTAAAGGACGTTATTGACAAGGAGTTGTACTGGGCAAAGAAGAACCCAAACAAATACCCCACCACTGGCGAGTTCATAAAGTATTTTGAAAAGCAAAAGCAGTTCTACGAAAACCGAATTGCTTTGGCTGCACTACAGCCCGATATAGACTTAGCTGTGCAGTTTGCCAAAACCACCAAAAGCGCAAAGGTTAAAAACATCGTTGCAGAACTTCAAACGCTGGCAGCTGGTGGCAATGCAAACCTGTCGGACGTACAAGCCAAGCTGGCACAGGCACAGGCAGAAATACAACGTATAGAAAAAGCACGACTGGCTGCACTGCAAAAGAAAAGTGGCGGCTTGTACGACATAGAACAGTTTTATAGCCCAGCAGACAAAGCGGAAATAAACAGGCTTCGGGCAGAACTGGATAAGGCTATCGCTGATGCCAATGGTGATTTGCGCGACTGGAATGTAGTTAATGCGCAAGCTAAGTTAGCAAAGTTCACGGTGGATTTAGGTGAAAATTATGTAAACATACAGCCTAAACTGGCAACCATAGGCGGACTAAGCGATGCGCAGGTGGCACAAGCTATGCAAGATTATTTGGGGAAAAAGCCTAATAATCCAGTAATATGGATTGCTGAAGATTTAACAAAACTCACACAATTCCAATTATCCCAGCTGGATACATTGCAGCTCGCTGTACAGGATGCATGGGATGACCTGCAAGCCTGTAAAACGGCTCAAGCCATAAGAGCAGCGCAGTTAGATTTGAAGATTGCACAGGATGCGCTAAATTCGTATTGTGGTTCTTTGCCTTATGGTGCGTTAAAACATGATTACGCATTTGGTAAAGACGTTGGTGGCGCATATGCCATAAAAAAGCAAAAAATGTTGGATTATAGCCTTAAACTGGCATCTATGGGCATTGATATTCCATGGGAAGAACTTAGTTTAATAATGCGGTACACGCATGGGAGTAACTTTATTAACCATTATTGCTTTGGCTTTGGCTCAGTTCGCAGAGCCATTGACCCTGTTATAACACAACAACTGACAAAAATACTGGAGGACTATAAAACAGCTGTAAACCATGTAATGGAGCGAATGCCCCGATATAATGGCATCACATATCGTGGCGTGGATATTGAGCCTGCTGCAATAAAACACCCCACAGAAGATGGTTTTTGGAATAGTATTATAGAAGCATGGAAACGCCCCGATAAAATATGGGTTTCAGAAAGTCCAACCAGTTCAACATATAATTTGTCCATTGCAGACGGATTTGCTGATGGTGGTATTATGGGTAAAGTTAAAGGACAGCGTGTAATTATGAAAATTCATGGCAAAACAGGTGTGGATGTAACTCCTACTGGATATTATGACCACGAAGCAGAAATTATGTTTCGTGCTGGCAGCAAATTTAGAATGCTTAAAGCTCCGTATAAATGCACCAATCCGCGCATCGGTAAGATAGGTGACTGGGTTGTAGAAGTAGAGGAAATACTTTAGTGCTGCATTCGTATACCAGCTTTGTACGCAGCCATGTATGCTTCCTGTTTGGCTTTAGGTATTGCAAACCAAGGGCTATCCAAATAGCGTTCTAACCAGCTGTGCAAATTTTCCTCCCAGTCGGTTTTGCTAAGGTCTCGCGTAGATTTGTACCAAGCCTGTTCAAAAGTCCACCAAAAGCCTTTTGTGCTATCGGGTCGCTCATGGGTATAAGGGTTGTTAGCTTCGCCCTTATACCAGTGCAGGTAGCTGGGTATTTCATCGGCTGGCACAACGTTGAATATTGGCTGGTAAAAACGCTCGTCCATGGCATTGTCATAAACGTATTTAACCCAGCGCGGAGAGCCTAAATACAACATGTGCGAGTAAATATCCTGTGCAAAGCGTTGCAGGGCTTCCTGCATATTTTTGAAGCTCTGTTGCGGCTGCTTATACAGCTCAAAATAATTGGCTCTGTTGTGTCCTTTAAGTTTGCTGTACTTATCCCAGCCGTTTGCCCAGTGGTATTCAAAATCCCAAAGCATTGCAGCGACCTCGTTGTATCGCATGCACCAAAGCCCCTGCTGGTCGTTTATTTCGTTGTAAGGGTTCGCGGTTTCTCCGTGGTAGTATTTATATTCCTGTGCCATATTGCCTAATAAACGTTTATACAGCCACAAAGTTAGTTATTTTAAATCGCTTTGTGGCTGTGCAGTGGTGCAAATTTTTGGAAGTCGCTCAAAGTTGTTTTCCACAATGGGCGCAATATTGTATTTTACGGCTTTTTGTTGGAGTTTCAGAGTTACAGTGGGTGCATGGCTGTTCGTTGTATGTGCATGCACCATTAATTTGCACAAGTTTGCTGTAATCCAGCCAAGCACCGCAAGCAGCGCAATACTTATGGGTAAGGGCGTTTTTGGTTCCACAAGTGCAGATGACTAGATTATTAGGCATAGCAGGCACTTTGTTACTGGTGGATAAGGATATTGATGCGCCACAGCTAAAACAGCTATGGTTATATATGCTATTATATGCACCGCAAGCACATACAATGCGCTGTTTGACGACTGGTGGTGTCCTGTTAGCCTTAAGTTTGGCGGCTTCTTCTTTAGCTTGATATTCGGCAAGCAGTTGTTCCGCTGTAGGTATATTTACAGACGGAACGGTATGCTCAGTGACATACGTTTCAGTAAAATAGTCGGGTTCTCTAAAACTTTTATTGCACCGTGGACAACGCCACACAAGCCGTTTGCTACCATGTAACCCTGCTATCCCTCCGATTAGCCCAAAGGTGGCAATACCCAGTATCCCTTTGCCTAAGCTGTAGCCTTTTTCAGTGAGAGCAATGTCACGACAGCCACAGTTTGGACAGCAGCGTGTATTTACTTTCAAAAGTTCGCCATTCATTTGCATTGTGGTTTAACGCTGTGTCACTAACTTTGCACCAGCAAAACGCCACACCGACACAGCAAAAAGCGCGGAGCTTGCCGAGCAGCCGAGGTTCACCACAAACCAGCATACAAACGGCAAAACGCTCCGCGCTGTATGTCGCAGAGTGCCATTGTATGCTTTAGCCAGTAATGCTTGCGATGTGGTGATTTCGGCTGCTGTGGCTACAATATGTCCGCACTACACAAGTAATGCGCTGCAAAGTTAACGAATTTAAATCAGCCCACAAAAAGAATTAACGGCAAATGAACTGCAATGCAGCTTATTTGCCGTTTTTTATCGCCTGTGGGAGCGGTTTATTACATGAGCCGATGTCTGCGCGGATAATTGCAAAAACGTGCTGTAAAACGGTTGTAAACGCCCAGCAGGTCGGGCGACAATGTAGCCAGCGCATGCTCCACCAGTTCACTGGGTATGCTGTCAGCACCATAAAAAGCTTCTGCTACTGCACCAGCGATGCAAGCCAGCGTGTCCGCGTCACCACCAAGCGACACAGCCATACGGATACAGTCCTCGTAGTCGGTGCTTTCTAAAAAGCACTTTATGGCTGCTGGCACAGTTCCCATGCAGGTTTCATCAAAGCCGTAGTGTGGCTTAATGCTCAGTATGGAGAAGTCTAAATCGTAGCCCAGCCGTTCCATGTGCTTTTGTATTGTGTCTTTGGTATACGCATTACGAGCCAGCCATACAGCAGTCGCTGTGGCTACAGCTCCGCGAATACCCTCCGCGTGATTATGTGTTACTTCTGCCGTGGCGGCTGCTTCAACCTGTGCCAGCTTGAGTTTGTCAAACACCCAGCCTACAGCAGCAACGCGCATAGCTGCACCATTACCGAAGCTGTTGTATGGCTGTGGGTCGGCACTGGTGAGCCAGCGTTTAAAGCTACCACCATAACTGCCTACAGGGTTCGGGTATTTATTGCCATAGTGCAGCATACGTTCCCTGTAATCGGGTTCGGGCTGCATAAGTGCATCGGCAATGGCAAGCGACATAATGGTGTCGTCTGTTATGCTGCTGTGTGGCGTAACCAGTTTAAAATTGTAGTTCTTTGTTGGTTGGAACTCGTAGGCACTGCCTACATAGTCCCCTACTATAGCTCCTATCATTGCTGTTCTGTGTCTTTGGGTGTTTGTAGTTTGCTGTGCAGCGTAATGCGCTGTATGGTGCATAGGTTGTTTTCGTATGGCTTTTCTGCTAAATTAACGTGGCTTTGCAGGGTTGTTTTAGCAATACCGATAACCCAGCTGGGCAAGTAATCGTATATAGCTGCTTTACACCCAAACAGCCACAGGCGGTTTCCATCGTATGGCTGTTTGAGCTGCACCAGTATTGCATTGCGATTGCCTTTGGCTGCTCGGCTTATTCTCATCGTGCAGGTGGTGTTATAAGGGTGGTTATTAACTGCTCCCAGTCTGTTTCATCCCCCTGTAGCCAGTCCACAGCCATTACAGCTATGGCACGAGCCTGTACAGGGTATTCGGGTGCAGGTAGATTCTTTTCTATCTCTGCGTATGTTTCATGCTTTGCGCATACGCAACGCCATGCCTGCTGTAGTCCAGCCTTAATGCCAGCTTTTGCAGGCTGGTTAAGGACTGGAGTGTTTTGCAGGGTGTTTAGCAGCAGCGTGGCTAACTGCTGAACTTCACTGTCGATTCTAACTATCATATTCGGTTGTTTGTGTGTCGTTGGTTGTTTTGCCCTACAGCAGGCGGCACATCTCGCGCTCGGCTTCTGCACCAGCCTTTCCACCAGTCAGCACGTGTGCAGCTGCCACAAAGGCGTTAAATGTGAGCTGTCGCTGCCATGCCTTATTACTGGGCGACCACTTGAAGCCACTTTTCTTAAGCAGGTCAATGGTGCAGCAGTCGGGCTTGCCGTCATAGCACAGGCGCAAGCGTTCTTCGCTGTTGCATACCTGCACCGTTACGCCATTCACCTCCAGTTCTCTGTCAGCCGTTTGGGCTATTTTGGTAAGGCGGTCAATACGTGCCTGTGTATCCTTTATTCGGGCGAGGTTGTTTGTTAGCTGGTAAGGTGCAAAGCCTACAGGGAGCCAGCTTTGCGGTGGTTCAAGCAGCTGCATAGCTCCCTTTTCGCTTATGCCCAGCGCGACCAGTTCATCCACCTTTTCTACCTCGCTGAGTTTTTTGGAGCGACAAATCTTGTTGGCTGCTTTCATGGTTTCCTGTAGTTCGGTAAGTGTGTCAACCTTATCCTGTAGGCGTTCTATCTCGTCCCAGCCAGTAAGGCGGTGCTGGCGGTTGCAGCGTGCAACAAACTTTTCAGCCCAAGCGACCATGCGTTCGCGAGCATTGCGCTCGTAGCCGTTTAACTTTTCGGCTCTGCGTGTGGGAAACTTTGACCCCCCTGTAATCATCGGACTAATGCAGCGGCTCATTGCGGTAAGCCATGCACCATACAGCTGCACATACTTCTTTTCAAACGTATCGTGCATTTCGCTGGGTATGCGTGCGAGGTAGTGTGACAGGCTGCTTTCGCAGTCGTTAAGCCAGCCCTCGCCCCTTTTTTCGGGGCTAAAGCTAATTCCCTGTGAAGCCCTGTAGGCAACTTCCTTAAGTGCCTGTACGCTGGCTCTGCGTGTAGTGGTGTTTGTTTCCATATTGCTGTGGTATTTTAGTTGTTTATTCTTCAAGTGCTTTGCTGTTGGGAAGCCAGTATATTTGCCCAGTGTAACGCATCCAAAAGTATACGTCCGCTACAGGGTCGCACTGGTAAACGCGCATACCGTTGTACAGGTAGCAGTTTTCGCTGTATTTTTCAAGCTGGCTTTCGTCAACTTCTACTTCTTTCCATGCTTTGCCCAGCCATTCATTGCTGATGTTGTGTAGGTAGGTTCTCATGCTGTTACTGGTTGTTAAGTTTGTTAAGCCACAGGTCGCGCTTTGCTCTGCACACATCCAGTGTGGGTGCTACACAGCTGAACAGTTCGCCAGCGGTGGTGCGATAGTCGTAGTGGTAGTATTTTTTCTTGTTGCAGGCGGTGTAACGCTCGTATTGTTCACTGCCATTGGTGCAGGTGCTGCATCCGTTGTGGTTCATTTTAGTAGCCATATTGCTTAAGTTACTTAAGAAGTTCCATGAATTTTTGTGTTTGCTTGCAGATAACACGAATGCTATCAGTATTTCCCTTTTTTATGAACAGGCGATTAACGTAGCAGGCTACTTCTATAGCAGCTTTCTTGCTTCTGTAAGTAGTATCTGCCACTTTTAATTCACCTGTGGTGTGGTTGTATGCTGCAATGCAGTAAGTTTTACGCTGTGCCATATTGCTTTTTTATTTAGTGGGTTGTTTTATTGGGTTAAACATATATGAGTGTCAGTAACTCACGCTTTCATGTTGCAAATCTACTCCTATATTTTAAACCGACCAAATATTTCAGCTATTATTTTTGTGGTCTTAATCCTTTTTAATCGTTTGAGCGATAAACGATTAAAAAAGGATTAAGAATTGTGGCAATTTATCAGTCTATATTGTAACTCACTGATGCACGATAGCCAGCAGCTCGCAGGCTGTTGCAGGCTGCTTCTGCCATGCGTGTACGCATATTTCCCTGTCCGAGGTGTGGGATGTCGTGTACAAAGTACCAGCCCCGATGCAGTCCCCAAGTGCATTTGAACAGGCGCAAGCTGGTCTGTTCTCGCAGGTGCTTAGGTATGGCTACACCCAGCACACAGGTGTCAAAATTGCTTGTACCACCGTCCTCGGTGTTTGCATGCTGCATGGCTGCTTCGCTGGCAGCTTTAATGGCGGCTTCAAGTGCAGCCAGTTCTTTCTTTGTGGTTATCTTTTCAATCATATTGCTGTGGGTTATTTTAAGTGGGTTAATTTCGCGTTTGCACCACTTAGGCGGCACATTGTACCTGTGTGGTGCAAAGGCTTCTTAAAAGGGCTTATTTTAGCTTATTCATACAGTGTGAAGTTATAGGCAGCTTCAACTACTTCCAGTATGTCGTCAGTGTAGCCTAAAATGCCATTCCAGTTGAGCCAAGCCTGCACCAGTTCGCGGCTGGTAAGGTTTTCGGCTTCTTCTACCTCCCAGCCTGCTTCGCTTACGAGGTAGTCGCGTAAATCTTCGTTACTCATGTTGTGTATTGTGTTATGTGGTTATTACTCTCGTTCTCCGTATGCTCGTTGCAGGGCTATGTCTGCGCACTTGCAAAGGCTGGATATGTCTTTGCATATGTCGCTGACACGATACCAGCATTCATCGTGGTCGTGGTAAACCACATTTCCCTGCTGGTTTATGCGCACCACTATTCCCCAGCTTCCAGTGCAGCCATTGTAATCGTGTCGTGAGCCATCGCTGTGACGTGCGTTGTATGTCACGGTCTTTCCCTGTGCCTGCAACATAGGCAGGGCTTCCAGTAACTGCTGCTCGGCACGCTGCACCAGCACGTCCAGCATATCGCTGCATTTCGCTTTTAACTTCTGCTTTGCCATTGTACGATTTTTACAATTTTGCGAAAAATGTGTGTTATTATATATATAAAATAATATATAAATATATTTATTGATTGTCCGCAGCTTGCTCCGCAACAGTTGCGGTGATAAATGGTGAACGTATTGCGTAACCTATGCACTTTTGCCTGTTTTGGGAGCTTTTTTGCTGTGGTTCATCAGTACGTTCCGCAAGCTGTACACCAGCTATCGCACCACGATGTTACGCAACAAATGCAGAACTGCTTGCAGAACCCTCTGCGTAACCTTTGTGCTTTGGCTGGCTACTGGTGCAACCTGTTTTACCTGCACCAGTGCTGGCGGCTAAACTTCCCACTTATACTGGATAAGTTTGCGAGGGTCTGCACCATGTTTAACGGCTACTTCAAAAGCCTCTGAAATGGTTGTTTTGCCTGTGCGCACTACCTGCTTTTCCATGTGGGTGTAATTGCCGAGCCTGTCGGTTGCAGGTGTGTAAAATTCTACTGTTAATTGTTCCATATTGCTTTGGTGTTTATGGGTTATTACTTTGCGTATATCTCGCGAGGGAACTGCTGGTGCATTTGCGAGTCGCGAGCTGGCATGTTCCATGTGGTCTGTGTGTCGCCAATTAAGCCGAAGTAACGCATAATGTTGCTGTTGTATCGCAGTGCTGCTTTGTTGGCTATTGCATAGCGCATAGTCTTACGGTTGTCGCGTCCACTGTCGGCTACAATGCGCAAAAGCTGGGCGCGTATTTGAAATGCTGATTTGGTTTTCATGTTGGTGGGTGTTTAGGCTGGGCTGGCTGTTGCACCAGCCCAGCGGTAGTCATTACTTGTGAAGCAGCATTGTGGCTGTTGCGCGTTCCAGTGCTACAAGTGCAGCTGATTGGGTTAATGTTTTTGCTTCAATTTTGGCTCGTAAAACTTTGCCTAAGCGGTCAAAGTAGGCGGCAATGCCATACTCGGTCATGTACTGGTCTGCGAACTGGAGCAGGGTTGAAACATCGGTGGTGTTATACATATTGCTTGTGGTTTTTAGTGCAGGGCTGGGCGAGCCAGCCCTGCTGGTGATTAGTTAGAAAGTGTATTTGTCAGCTGCTGGGACGGTGCTTTTGTAGTAGCCAAAGTTAAGGCTACGATTGCCAAAAAATTCATATACAGTAGGATTGCTGGCACTAAAAGCCTTTGCTTCTGCCATAGCTTCAGTTATGGTGTGTGCTATTGCTGCACCTGTGTTACGTACTACTAAGTATACCGTAAATCCGTCACATTCATCGTAGCGTGCGCGAACTTCGTCTGCGTCTATTTTGGTGTCGCTTACAGCCAGTGTACAACCAGTTAAGGCAGCGCGAGCTTCTGCCACCTCAAGCATTTTGGCTATTACCTGTTCCTCTATGGGCATAGCCTTAAAAGCAGCCTGTGCTTTGCGCTCGGCTTCGATGCGTGCAACGCGCTGCTTATTCATTCTCACCCACAGCTTGCAGAATTCGTCTTTTTCTACATCGCTGTTCATATACACCTGCTCAATAGCAGCGTATTCTTTGCCTGTTACCTCTATACCTACTCGGCTTTCAAATTCTTGCTGTGTCATATTGCTTAATTTTTTTGTGGGTTGTTTAGTGTGTCAGTGTTGCACACTTGTTTTATGCTGCAAATCTAATCCTATATTTTTAACTGGGAAAATAAAAACGAAGAAAAATGCAAACTTTAACGTTTGTTTCCATATTGGATTAAAAAGTGATTAATAGCTACTTTCAAAAATTAGGCGTGCATTATTTGCACTCCTATTATTAAATCGCTTAACTTTGCAGCATTATAAACCGAATTGTTATATGCACAAGAAATTACTTGAACTACTGACAGCCAAATGCAAAGACATGGGACTGTCTGCGGAATCAATTCAGCAAATTGCCGAAGTTGCTGGCAATGGGCTTGACGATGACGCAAAGGAGCAGGACGTTGAAGCGCGAGCAAATCAGTATCTGCCTGTATTAAAAGCCATGCAGGGAGAAGCAACCCGATGGGTGAACGCCAAAAACAAACCTAATCCGCAGCCACAGCCTAACCCTGCACCAACGAAACCGAATGAAGCCGATGATGTAGTAGCACAGGCTATAGCTGCAATAGAAGCCAAATATGGGGACACGTTGAAAACGCAGACCGAAACCATTACCAAGCTTCAGCAGCAGATTGCCACTAACGAGCGTAAAGAGCTTATCGGTGGTGCTATGAAGCGACTGGGACTTACCGAAAAGGATATGGAATTTGTTAGCGTGCCAGCCGAAGTTAACGTGGACGAATATTTGGGCAAGTATAAGCAAAGTCTTGTTGACCGTGGCTTAAAGCCTGCCGACAGCAATGTGCAGCGCGAAGTTAAGGACAAAGCGGAAAGTGACCTTGCCGACACCATGCTTAAGCAGTTCGGTTTGGACTAAGTTCAACATTTAACACAAAAAGCGATGAAGCGTAAATTCACAAACTATGGTGGCGACCGTCCGTGTTACACCATGCCCCCTGTTAAGGTTACAGGCGGCTTTACGCTCAACCCCGAGCAGACCAACCTGCCCACTGGTGCAGTAGTGCCTTTTGGCACGCTGGCGCATGTGGACGAAGCAACGCGGCTCGCTACACTCATAAAGAGTGCGCGTGTCGTTGCAATCGGCACAGACACCAAGCAGGTAACGCTGGAGGGCGATGAGTTTACCAAGCCCCTGTTCACTGTTGGCGACTATATCGCCAAAGACCTTTCGGCAACGCTTGCCAGCACTCCTAAAGTTAACGCTGTAGCTAAAACCGATGCAGGTGTAGTAGTTACTCTCAGTGCAGCCATTACTGGGCTAGCTGTTGGTGATGCCCTGTTTGAAGTGGTGGCTAATGGCAGCAATGTTAAGCTGGTAAAACAGCCTAACTGCATTACTGTTGGCGAGGGCTTAAATGCCGAAATTAAGTACGAGCTTGCCGACACCGTTGTAGACGTAACACGTGACAGCGGCAATGGCGAAGTATTTGCTCGCAGAGTTCCCCCTGTGCCTGCAACCCTTTTGGAGGGTGCTATGCTTAAAGGCACTAAGATTATTTACACACAAAGCCTTTAATAAGACATGGAAAGTATTTTCAGCAAAGTAAGTTTGCCCAGCATTCCTGTGGATTTGCTGGCTACACTCCGCATTTTCTTTGAAAAAGGCACGCTGCAAAACAAAACGCTGTTTGAACAGCTGTATGTGGATAAGTGGATGGATTACAACCTTCCGCAGATGAACCTTACAGCCGAAGCCCTTATGGCAAGCTATAAAGTGCGCTTTATGGCTTCTGTAATCGGCAACGATGCAGCAACGCCCCTGCGACCCACTGACGGATTTAGCACCTTTACTGGTGAAATTCCGCGCATGGGTCACCGTTTCCCTATGTCGGCTGATAAGCTCCGCAAAATGCTTACCGTACTGGAAGCAAGCAGCAAGCGTTACACCGACCAAGAGAAGTTTAACGAAGTGTACAAAATCCTTATGGGTGATGTGCGTGAGGCGTACCTCGGTTGTAAGGACACCACCGACCACATTATCCTGCAAGCCATTTCTAACAATGGTGTAGCAGAGTTCACTCCGCAGCTTAACAACCCCGATGGTCGCAAGTTCAAGATTGACTACAGCATGCCAGAACGCAACAAGCGTAAGGCGGCAAAGGCATGGACAAAGGAAAATGCAGCCAGCATCAACCCCCTTGAAGAACTTGCCGAACTCAAATACGAGTTTGAAAGCTATGGTATTACATTCGGTGAAATGTGCGTAGCACCTGCTTTGTATGCGTGGATTATCAATAATCCGAATGTGCGCAGAGCCATTAAGGGTAACGATAAGAGCGGACAGGCTGTAACACCTGCCGAACTTAACGCCATGCTGGAGCAGTTTGAACTGCCTACTGTTACCAAGATTAACAAGCGTAATGCTGTTGTTAAGGACGGTAAGCGCGGTGCAGAACTGGTTAATCCTTTCAACGACAACATGATTGTCCTTAAGCCTGCTGGCAAAATAGGTGAGGTTCAGCCTGCATTTGAGGACAACGCCATTATCCCCGAAAAGGATGTGGAATATGTTGACGCTGGCAATGGTATTCGCGTGGCTAAATGGCAGGTGGGTGAAAGCACTGGTCAGAAAGCTGGCGAATATACGCAGGCAAGCTGGCGTGCGCTTCCCATTATCACCGAGATTGACGGCATTGTGAACTATCAAGTTCGCGGCTTAGAATAAGCACTGCACCAACGTAACAAGCCATGACTAATTTAGAAGCGGTTTTTTGCGAGGTAAAACCATACTGTTCGGCTGACTGCCAGCTGGAGCTTGAAAAAGCACTGCTGGTAGCCAGCAACAGGCTTAATGCGCAGCTACTGCCACAGGGCGAATACAACCCTGTGAACGAAACAGGCATTGCGCTGGCTGCTGTGCTGGTGCTGGCTAAGTACATTTCGCTGTCTGCGGAAACAGAAAGCCAGTGGTCGCAGAGCTATAACGACAAGCTGGAAAAACGTATTAAGCAGCTGTGCGTGTCTAACGGCTTAAAGGTGCAAGAGTTCTTGCCCAATTCTGTTGTTACACTGTCGCACGCATCAAACCGATTCTAACATGGTGGCACTCGGCAAATACACATACACACTACAGCTACAGCAGCAGGCAGCACAGCACCTCAACGATGTAGGCGACCTTGTCGGTCAACCTGCTCAATGGGTAACGGTTTCGCTATGCAGGGAAGAGCCAACAGGCGCAGGCACAGAGGTGCAGGGCAGTGGAGCTTCCGCTATAAAGTGCAGCAGCGAGGTGTTTATGCCTGCAACCTGCACCGAGATAGCTGCAAACACGCTTATCCGCGTGCTTAATGCAGCAGGCGAGGTGCAGGCTACAGGGCGAGTGTTACGGTTTAAGCGTTTCAAGCATTATGCCAAGCTGTGGATTTAAGGCTAATTTCAGTGCTGGCGATGTGCATAACCAATTTGCAGAATACGCAGTGCGCATACACAGGGCAACAGAAAAAGTGTTGCAGTATATTGGTGAGCAATGCGTAACGATAGCACGAGAGAAAGGCACATACAACGACATCACTGGCAATTTGCGTAACTCCATAGGCTATGTGCTGGTAAAGAACGGCTCAATACTATGCAAAAACTTTGAAGCCAAAGTGGAAAGCAAAGTTGTGAGCGGTGCAATCGGCAAAGGTATACTGGAGGGCGAAGCACTGGCGAGCCTGCTTGCCAGCAAAGTTGATAAGGGCTATGCGCTTATCGTGGTGGCTGGTATGCACTATGCCTACTATGTGGAAACACTGGGAAAGGACGTGCTTGACAGTGCAGAACGATTTGCCGAAACGCAAGTACCTAAGTTGTTGCAAATGCTTAAAAATCAAGTTTACAAATCATTTTCACAATAAGCTAAATGGCATTGAATATTGACGACATAAAGCTGCGACCCGATACAGACATGCAGTTTAACACCTTGCAGGACGACATTGTTTTTGCGGTGCTAAATGGCAGCGAGCTGCAACAGGAATTGCAGGGCTATATACGCAAGACAAGCAGCCCAGTGCTAACTGCACCACCAAGCTGTGAAGTGTGCGTTATAAGTAGCCTAAGCAGTGAAGCTGGCAGTGCGCAATTGGGTACAACGCACGTCAATATTTATGTTCCCGATATTACCGACTGCACAGGACAGACTGGAGTGCCAGCCGTTAGTGCCAATCACAGCAGGCTGAAACACCTTGCAGAATTAGCCTACAAGCTGCTGAAAAAGCACTACTGCGAAAACGGCTGGAGCTTCACCTGTGTTGCGCAGGACGTACTGGAGGAACGGCAATTACAATGTCACAGGCTATGGCTGAAACTAAGGTTTGTATTTCATAATGTTTAATTTTTAACACCCAATACAATGAGCTTAATTAGTTTAGGATTATCCCAAATCCAGTTCGGCAAAATCGGTGCTGACGGTGCAGAAGCAACCACATACACCAAAGTAGGCAAGACCTACCAAAACACCTGCAAGCTCGCGCAGGAGTCAGCCGAGGTTACAGAGCATTTTGAGGAGGGACAGGCGGCTCCCGAAGTGCGCAAAAAGCGCAAGAAAGCACCTATACTCACATTCAGCATCATGGACCCCGATGTGACATTCCTTGCACAATACCTCGGTGGTGAAGTAACTGGTACTGGTGACGCTGCTGTGTGGAACTGGAGCGAAACCGATGCAGAAGTGGAAGCCAGTGTGCGCGTTATCCCCGAAGTAGGTTTGGTGTATACTATTCCTCGCGGTGACATTGAAGCCGTACTGAACGCTGATATGTCCTCACAGGGTATTAACCTCGTGGACTTCACCGTTACTCCGCTTAAGCCTAAAAAGGCAGATGTGCCTATTATTAAGGCACAGAAAAAGACCTCTGCATTCCCTGCTTAAACAAAGTGGCGTGCAGCATCACAACATGTAAGCCCACTATGCACCACCTTTATTGTGTGCGTGGTGGGCTTTAATCAAAACATACAGCAGCAATGGAAGAAGCAAATAACATTGAAGCCTTAGAGCAGGAACGCAGGGAGTTACGCCTGCTAATTAACGAGGGTGTGGCTTTTGCCGTAACTTATTACGAAAAGCAGTACAAGAAAGGCTGGTGGGCATGGCTTGTGCGTAAGGTTACTCGCCATATTTCCAGCTATACCAGCGTTGAAAAACAGCGCAATTTTATTGTAAAAGAACCCACAGCGTTCACCCTTGACAGGCTTTCAGCTGAATATATAGAACTGGTGCTGGACGAAGCGAGAATTAAGGAAGCACCACGACAGGAAGCGCGTTTGCTGTTCGCAAAGCACAGCAGGCGCATGGCGCGTATTGTAGCCATAGCCGTGCTGGGTAACGACTGGGAGGACAAAAGGCAGCTTTCGGAGCTTACAGAGTTTTTTTCGCGCTGGTTGAAAAATAGCCAGCTGTGGGAACTGGTGCAGGCTATTGACCTAACTAACAACTTAGCGGATTTTATAAACTCTATGCGATTGATGTCAAGCGCGAGGACGACAATGCCGACTCGCATAGAAAGCCAACAGGACTAAATAGCCTGTATGGGCAACGTGGGGCTATATGCGCATACTTTCACTGGACGTGGGAGTACCTCACAAAAGGCATTGCGTGGGCTGTGGTGCAGCGTATGCTGGCAGACCAACAACGCTACGATTTTGACGACATAGAAGCTGGTGCAGGGCGCACTGGTGGCACGTTTGAAAGTGGCGATGTAACATTGACGGAAGAAAATGTAGACGATTTTGTAAATTATATAAATACCTTAAGCAATGGATAATAACGGTGGTGCATTGTCGTTTGATGTACTTATTCGGGATAGCAACCTACAGGCTATGCTGGATAAGGACGAAAAGCGTATACTTGATTTTACCGAAACCGTGGAGGGTGCTGGCGAAAGCGTGCAAAATGCGTGGGGAGATATTGGCAAGATAATTGGCGGTATAACCATAGGCGCAATGATGCAAAGCTGGGTTTCGGACATCGTTAAAACACGTGGCGAGTTTCAGCAGCTTGAAATTGCCTTTAATACCATGCTGGGCAGTGCCGAAAAAGGTACGCAGCTAATGACCGAACTTACAGCCACAGCAGCCAGCACTCCTTTTGATTTGGGTGGCATAGCCAACAGCGCAAAGCAGCTGCTGGCATATGGCGAGTCAGCCGAAAATGTAAACGACACACTCGTAATGCTGGGTAACATCGCCAGCGGTTTAAGTATTCCGCTGGGCGACCTTGTAAACCTGTATGGTACTACAATGGTGCAGGGAACAGTATTTACGCAGGACGTGCGGCAATTTATGGGTCGTGGTATTCCATTGGTGCAGGAGCTTTCTAAACAGCTGGGCAAAAGCACCGATGAAATTAACAACATGGTTACGGCTGGGCAGATTGGTTTTGAGGAAGTGCAGAAGGTGTTGCAGGGTCTAACCAACGAGGGCGGCATGTTTTATGGACTTATGGAGGAACAGTCCAAATCCCTTACAGGTCAGTTATCCAATTTGGGTGACGAATGGGACATGATGCTTAACGAAATTGGCACGGCTTCGCAGGGTGCATTTTCGGGCGCAATTTCGCTGGCAGCAACACTGGTGGCTAATTACAAAACCGTGCTGGGCGTGCTTACTGCACTTATTACCGTATATGGCTCGTATAAGGTGGCACAGGCTACAATGGCAGTGCAGCAGGGCAAGCTCACAGGCATGTCAAAAATTGACAATATTGTGCTGGCAGCTCGTGCTGGGCTGTTTAAGGCTAATACTGGTTTCGCACAGGCATACGCAGCTTCACACGGTGCGCTTACAACAGCCCAGCAGGCATACAACATGCAGCTGGAGCGTGCGCTTACACTGGAGCAGCAGGAAACCATATTGCGACAGGTAAAGATTGCTGCCATACAGGCACTACTTACTCCCCAGCAACAGCAGTTCTTAAGCCAAACCAACCTTAACACCAGCAGTGCCGAATATTTGGCATTGTGCCAAAGCGTGCTTGATGCCGACCAGCGCAAAGCACTGGCAAAGCAAAACCTTACCAAAAGCAGCATGGCGTATGGTGCAGCTGTTCAGCAGGCTGTTGCTGCCCAGCAGGCAGAAAGTGCCGCAAACAGCCAGTCACTTATGCAGCAAGCACGCGCACTTAAGGCAAAGGAAGCTGCACTATTGGCTGAATACAGATTGAGCCAAAACAAAATACAGTCCACACGAGTGCAGATTGCACTGGCACAGGCAGAGGGTAACACCGAAGCTGTGGCAGCTTTGAAACAGCAACAGCACAACCAGCTTAAGCAGCACTCTATTTTGATAAGCGACCTTAAGGCTACACGCAATCAAAAGGAAGCACTCACCCAACAAATAGCTAATGCAGCAACCAACCAAGCAGCACTCGCAGGCAAGCAAAAAGCAGCCAGCGATGCGCTACAAACTACCAGCACCAGTATATTAAGCACTGCAACCACATTCCTTTCGGATAAGCTGAAAGCCCTGTGGGCAACAATGATTGCAAACCCCTTTACTATGATTTTGTCAGCAGTAGGACTGGTGGCAAGTGCCTTTATGATGTTTGGTAAAAAGGAAGAGGAATGCAGCACCATTGCTGGCGAATTTAACAACAGCGTTTCGGAAAGCTATGCGCGGATGAACCTGTATTTCGGCATATTGAAAACAGCCGAACAGGGTTCAAAGGAATACACCGATGCACTTAGTAAAGTAAACACAATGTGTACCGAGTACAATGTGCAAAACCTTGAAACCAATGCAACGCTTGAAGAACAGGTGCGCAAACACGATGAGCTTATTGACGCTGTGGAGCGTACCAGCATGGCAAAAATACAGGCTAAGTATAAAGAAGAAGAAATGACCAAAGCCATTGAGGAACAGAAAAAGGCTTTGGAAAAGCTACAGGAAGCAGCGGCAGAAGCCGAACATAAGGAAGTTAAGGAAGTACAAACCTATGCAGGTGATAGCTCTATAATGGTAAACTCGTACCAAGCGGTGGATGTAGCCAGCGAGCGCATACAGGGTGCAAGTAAAGCCCTGTGGGCAAGTGTACAGGCTATGGCAATTGAGGGAAGTAAGAAACTTGAGGGCTTAACTGGTGCAGCTTACAATAAGGCTTATGGCGAGCTAATGGGCAAAATTATGACACGAGTGCAGGAGGTTACGCATGCCAGCAGCGATGAAATGGAAGCGTTCCGTGGCAACGTGGACACTATGGTTAAGGCAACCATAACCAGCCAACAAAATTTCCTTGCTAATACAGCCCAAATAGATACAGAGGTGCGTGCGATTATGGGGCAGCCTATAACCGACAATGCGGCAAAGGATAATATAGATATTACCACAATGTCGCTGGAAGAACTGCACAAAAAAGCAGGCGAGCTTAATGGCACAAATGTTACTATAACCTGCACGCAATATGGCTTTGACACAACCCTTGAAATGCTTAATGCCATTAATGCTCAAATTGGCAAAAAGCAGGCTGGGCTTAATACCGAAAATGGCATTAACGATGAAATAAAGCGACTTAAGGACTTAAAAGCAGGCGTTGAAATAGGCAGCAAAGCGTGGAAAGAGTACGACTCTCAAATTAAAACCTTGCAGGGCAAACTGCCTAAAACCACCAGCCAGCTTAACAAAGCAGCCAGTGCAGCCAACAAAGCACAGCGAGCCGAGGAAAAGCGAGCCGAAGCGGCTAAGGAAGCAGCCCAAAAAACGCTTGAAGTAGCAATTGAAACCGAGGACATGCGCATAGCCACTATTAAGGACGGCTACGAAAAGCGCAAACAGGAACTTAAAAACCAGCATGACAAAGAGCTGGCTCGCATACAGAAAGAGGAAAACGAACTGGCAAAGAAGTATAAGGAAGCTGGCAAAGCAGTACCACAGAGCGTTACTGATAACTTTGCCCAGCAGCGCGGTTATGCGGATGCCCAGTATGAAATACAACTTTCTGAAATGGTTGAAACCGAAATTAGCGAGCGCAAGAAGCAGTACGAGCTGTATTACAAATGGGTGGCGGCTTATGGCGAACAGCAGGCAGACACCCAGTTTGCAACGCTGGTGGCACAGGGCAAAACTTACGAGCAATGGCTACAGGGCAAAATTACTGAGCTTGAAAACAAGCGTAGCGGTGGTGCTTTGTCGGAGAGCGACTCTAACAGCCTTATACAATTTCAAGACGAATTAAATTCGGTGCGTGGTATTAAGTCTGAACTGGATAAATTCAACGAAAGCCTTAATAAGGCGAAGGATAGTTCAAAGACCACCAGCGATTATTTGGCAAAGCTGGCACAGGTGCAAGCCGACCTGCAACAGGGCAAAACAAATCTTATTGGCGAGGATAGGCTTAAGGCATTGCAGCAGGTGGAAAAGGAAATAACCCAAACCACAGAGGAACTGCAAAGGCAGCTGCTTGAAACCTACAAAAGCAATGCCGACCAGCGACTGGAGGTAGAACAGAAGTACGACCAAGAAATCACGTGGCTTCGCCAGCACGGCTACGAAACGCAGGCACAGCTGGCTGAAAAAGCCAAGAGCAAAGCTGTAGCCGAATTGCAAGCAACCCAAATACAGGGAACGGACGAATGGCAGCAGCTGTTCCAAAATGCCCAATACCTAAGCAGCAGTGCGTTTGACGCGGTGCTTGAAAAACTGCAAACTATGGTGCAGGGAATTAAGGACAGCGGTGTGCGTGCTTCGCTCAACGAGCAACTTACCAGCCTGCAAGCACAGGTAAACAGCAACAACCCTTTCAAACAGCTTGTAAAGACCATTAAGCAGTACAATAAGGCTGCTGATGGCTCGGTAGAAAAGAAAAAGCAGTTTAAGGAAATGTTCTCGTCCATTGCCGACAGCATAGGCGGTGTAAAAAGCGTGTTTGACAGTGTTGTAAATGGTTTGAAAAGCATGGGTGCAGCTGGCGATGATGTAACACAGGAGCTGCTGGGTGATATTGGTGGCATGATGGAAGGTGCAGGGCAACTTGCCAAAGGCTATGCCAGCATGAACCCTGTGGAAATGATACAGGGTGGCATTACGCTTATAACCTCGGCTATGAAAGTTTTTGACAGCACCAGCCGCAACATAAAGCGCGAAATGCAGAAACACGAACAGCAGATTAAAACCCTACAACGTGCATACGCACAAATCAGCTGGGAAACCGACAATGCTATTGGCGAGGGTTATTATGCCAGTGCCAAAAGGGAAGTGCAAAACCTAAAGAAAACCCAGCAGGAATACAGGGAGCTTTTGCGCCTTGAAATGAGTAAGGACGACAAAGACCAAGACAAGGATAAACTGGAAGAATACCGAGGAAATATAGATGACTTTGGTAGGCAGATTAAAGACCTTGAAAAGGAAATTGCCGAAAGCCTTGTGCAAACCAATTTCAAGGATTTGGCAGGCGAGCTTGCCGATGCGTGGGCAGAAGCCTTTAGCAACATGGAGGACAGCGCGGAAAGCTTTGACGAGGTATGGAACACCACCATTGCCAACGCTGTTAAAAACAGCCTTAAACTTAAGCTTATTGAGCCTGTTGTTAACGACTTTACAAATGCGCTGGCACAGCACATGGGTGCTAATAACAACAGCGTTGCAGGCTTTGACTTTGCCAAGTGGAAAAAGATACTTCAAAATGCAGGCACAGCCTTTACCGAGGGGCTTGAGGGCTTTGAACAGTTCTTTCAAGACATGGGCGAACAAGCCGAAGAAGCCAGCGAATCACTGGACGGACAGATTAAGGGCGTGACCGAGGAAACAGCCAGTAAGCTGGGTGGCGAAATAACCGCAATGCGCATAAGGCAGGTGGATATGTTATTGGTGCAGCAGGACATCCGCAGCAGCATGCAGAGCGTGGATGCAGCCGTGCGCAGTGCAATCGGCTACCTTAACAGCATTGCGCAAAGCACAGGTGCAGGCAGCAGGTATTTATACGAAATAAAAGCCCAGCTGGGCGACCTCAAAACGGCAATAGCAAGCGACCCTCTGCGAGCTAAAGGTCTAACATCATAAGTAACCAACATGGGACAGAAACAACGAATAACGGAGCTTGAACGGCTTATGGCTGTAGGACATTGCGCAAAAAGCATAGCCGACCTGCATAACACGCATGGCGACTTAAAAGGAATGGTGCAGTGCTACTTCTACTATATTCGCCAGTGCATACAAAAGGACTTCCCAAGCCTTGAATATATGCGCACTCAGTTAGGAGCGGAAGCAGCCCAATATGGAGGTTATATAGACCAGCAGGGCGTAATCAGCCAGCCACAGCGCAACATGGCTTTTATAGGTGATTGCAATTGCCAGTTTACAGCCGAGGGCTACAACATACACCAAATATGGGTGCAGCACAACAGCAAACTTAAGATAACCGCAGCGGATAATTGCAACCTGCATATAGACTGCTTTGGCGACAGCCAAGTGCAAGTGCATATCACCAGCCCGAAAGCTAAAGTAAGGGTGCGCATTTATGGAAATAGTAACTGCACGGTGGACGGTTATGCCGACCGTGCAATAACAACAATACACAACCAAGAAACATATTAAGTATGGCACAGGAACATGACTTAAAGCTGTATTTGCCATTTGACGAAGCAACTGGCACAGCAAAAGCCTACGACCACAGCACCAGCCGTGCGGACGGTGCTGTAAGTGCAGGCACAAACTACGAAGCAGGCAGACAGGGAGCATGCATCCGTTTCACAGGCGAGGACAAATGCGAGGTAACACCCAGCGTGCTTGACCTTAATACTGCATTTACAATAAGCGCGTGGATTAAGAACCCCGAACCATGTAAGCAAATACACATTGTTGTAAATTACACTGGTGCAAACAAGCAGTACATTTGCCCTGTGGAACTCACTGCCGATACATGGTACTGGCTGGCTGTTACTCGTGACGGTAATGTGGTCTGCGTGTACCTTAACGGCTCGCTTTATCAGCGAGCAGTAGTGTCTGACGATTATGGCAACCCGATTGGTGTTTGCTTTGCACAGGACTGCTTTACTTACGAACTGGGCTATGGGTGTGTTGACGACCTTAAGTGTCACCAAGCGTGCTTAACGCAGGAGGAACTGTTAAGCCTGCTGGATAATGTTAAACAGCTGGCATACATGCTTGACGGTGTAGACTTCAAGCAGTATGGTGTGCATGTAAGTGCAAGTAAAGGGCTGCTTGACGGTCTGAAAATGAAAGAACCACACAAAGTGGAATTTGACGGCTATCACGGCACAGCAGTGGACTTAAGCCGTCCGCGTTTTGAACAGCGCGAAATAACACTGGACTGCTTTATCACCAGCACTGGCAGCAAGCTGGAATTCGTGCGTAAGGTAAAGGCATTCCTTGACCTGTTTACTGCACGTCACACGGCTGCTGACAGCGCGACAATGAATGCAGACCTTTGCCCTGCTGGGCTGCACCGTTTAACGGTGGATATTCACCCTGTAAAAGCACTGGTATACGAGGTGTATATGTCCGATGCAACGGATGTGGAAAAAACATGGAATGACACGCGCATGACTGGTACATTTACGCTTAAGCTGGTTGAACCCGAACCAGTGAAAAAGGTGCTTAAGCACCTGCATACAAATGCCAGCAATGCCAGCACGCAGCTAACAATCACCACCAACAAACTGGTAAATATTTACTGGGGAGATGGCACAACTACACAGGATGTATGTGGTACTAATGAAGTGGTGTCGCATACCTATGCCAAGAAAGGTGAATACTTTATAGTTATCACTGGCGTAATAGAAGATATAGAAGCCTTTAACACGGATGACATCGTTATATGGGACAAAGTTTAATTGTATACCAGCGCAACGGCAAAATCCGCTACAATCTTAACAACTACACTCAGCTCTGCACCGTGACAAGTGCAGAGCAAAAGTGTACGCTGTTGGGCGAGGACACCGTTGCAATAAAGGTCACCAGCAAAAAGCCGTTGAACTTTATAGTGGGCGATTATATACAGGTTTTCGGGTCTGTATATACGCTCAACAAGTTTGATGAACCGATTAAAACCAGCGAGCGCAAGTTTGAAACATCGCTGGTATTTGAAGGACTGCAATACAAATTGCTTGCAGCCCAGTTTCGTAATGCAGATGCGCTGGGAAATAATCCGAGCGCGGTGTTTGCACTGGTGGCAAACATGCAGGCGGTTATGCAGGTGCTTATTACCAACATTAACCGTGTGGCGGCTCCCGATAACGAAATATGGGAGCTGGGAGAGTGTGTGGAAACCGAGTTTAAGGAGTACAGCTTTAGCAATGAAAATTGCCTTGCAGTGCTTCAACGTATGTGCCAAGACACCGAAACGGAGTTTCTTATTACACCGCTGGGCAATAAACGTTACAGGCTGGATATTAAACAGCGTATCGGCAATCTGTTTCCTGCTAAGTTTACATTTGGCAAAGGCAGCGGAGTGTATAAGCTCACACGCAAAAACATAAACAACGACGATGTTATAACTCGCCTGTACGTAGAGGGAGGTTCACAAAACATTACAGCCAAGTATCGCAATGGTGCGCAGCGTTTGCGGTTGGCAGAAAATGCTGAAAGCTATGTAGAAAACGCACAGGCTATACAGGCATTTGGCGTTAAGGAGGGAAGCCGTGTTTACGAAAATATATATCCCCACCGCAAAGCTACTGTTACAGACATTGTGGCTGGCGATGTGCTTAGTTTTGTGGACGACCAAATGTTTGACCTCAACGAAAAAGAGGGCGATAATACAAAGTACCTTATAGACGGAACACCTGCTAAGGTTAAATTTACAGGCACAAGCAATCTTGCTGGCTACACTTTTGACATACACAGCTATAACCACCAAACGCATACATTCAAGCTGGTGCGTTACGAGGATAGCCGTGGTATGAAATACCCAAGTGACAGCAGCCCTGCATACCAAATAGAAAAGGGCGCAGAATATGTGCTGCTGGATATAGTAATGCCGACCGACCCTTATGTGGTGCAGGCTGAACAGCAACTCCTTGAAAAGGCACAGGCTGATTTGGCAGCAGACTGTCAACCCAAAGTGAGCTACGAACTGGAGCTTGAGGGTATGTCGTTGGAAAAGGCGTATGGCAGCAAAGTGGGCATTACTAATGTGTTCCAGCTGGGCGACCTGCTGCACATAGTGGATGCAGATTTGAATGTGGATAAAGCTGTGCGCATTACAGGCTTTAGCCGCAACTGTTACGACCAGCCTTACAAGTACAAACTTACATTGAGCGATACGAAAGAGGTGTCGCTGGTGCAAAGTATACTGGAGGATATAAAGGAACAGGGACAGGAAATAACCAATTTAACCACCAAGACCAATGTGGAGCTAATGCGCATGCACTGGCGTACAACGCAGGAGCTTTTGGGCATGGTGTTTGACGCGGACGGTTATTTTGAAGCCAACCATATACGACCCAGTAGCATTGAAACCTTAATGCTGTCGGTCGGCAACCGCAATGGGCAATTTATAATGCGCGATGTAACTGTAGTGTGCAATGCGCTCAACGGCAATATACCCAATGCGAACCTGTTTCGTGTTGAAAGCAATGGCGGTATATTGCAGCACTATGCCATTGAGCAGGAAATTCGCTCATGGCAGGTGCAGAACAGCACTATTACTTTGCAGACAAATGGTGCTATGTTTCTGTATGCCCAATGCCCAAAGGTAGGCACAACATGCCAGCTGGTACTGAGCCAAACGCGCATGGAAACCGAGGTTAATAGCATGTATTATTTCCTTGTAGGCGTGTTAAGCAGTGTGTACAATGGCTATCGTGAGCTTACTACTACATACGGCAATACTCGTATTACAGGCAGGAGTATAAATTGCGGCAAAATAGAAAGTGCCGATAAAAACACGTACTTTGACCTTGATAACAGCGAAATAGGCGGCAATATTAAGTTCCGTAGCAGCACAGGCGACCTGCTGTACGTTAATGAACTGGAGCAGCAGATTAACGAAAGCACCGAAAATTTGGGTTCAGCTGTTTCCGAAATACAGCAAACCATATCGCAGCTACAGGAACAGGTGGACGGTGCAATTGAATACTGGTTTGGCAGCGAACCACCTACCACCGAAAACGAGCCTGCTGTGCAGTGGCAAGACGACAGCACAAGAAATACTCATTTGGGCGACATATACACAGACACCACCAGTGGGCTGGAATATAGGTTTAGCCGCAGAGGGTATTCGTCAACAATTGACGGAGAATTAAAAAGGTGGTACAAGTATAGCTGGCAGGAAATCGCCAGTACTGGTATCGGCACAGCCATACAGACAGCCAATAATGCGTTGGATTTGGCTGGCACTAAAGCGCACGTATATGTTACAGCTAATACGTCCTCAACACCAGCAGCGACCTACAAAACAGGCGACCTTTGGATAACGCTCAACGACTACAAAATAAAACTGTGCATAGCTGATGCAGGTACAGCCTATAAAAGCACCGACTGGAAAGATGCAGGCTATACTGACGACACGCAGGCAAATAATGCGCTGCAATTGCTGTCCGAAATGGCAGACGACAGTATAATCACACCTGCAGAAAAAGTAGCCCTCAAAAGCGAAATGGCTAATATTGCGGTGGATTACAGCGTTGTTACTGCACAGGCTAATTTACAGGGCTTTACCATTCGGGATTTCTCGGTGGCTTACAATGCGTTAACAGCGTACACTAATTCGCTATTAGCTGACATGTCGGTAAATTCCAATGTGGTTAAATCGCAGCACGACAGCTTATTTACTGCATACTATACCCAGCGCACACAGTTGCTTAATGCAATGGGGAAAAGCTATACAGACGCAACAGTTGACGATGCTATTGGCTCGCTTGAAATAGGTGGTACTAACTACATTAAGAACAGTGCTTTTTTTAGCGATACTACAGGCTGGAAGCTAAATGTGAAATCCACAAAGTTAGCTACCTCGTTATTCACCTACAACGATACCCGAATGGGTAAAGTGCTGCACCTTTCAACTGCTAAGTTATTTAATGGCACATTTAACTGGTGGGTGTTTGGTACTGGTATGGAGAGCGATGGCGGTAACATAATGCTTCCCGACAACAAGTTTAATGAGGGTGTTACATATACACTCGCATTTTGGGTAAAAGCCAATGCTAACAAAACGCTTAAGGTCGGCATATTAGATAGCAATGGCACTAATGTTGTGGCAAGCCTTAAAAGTTTTAATGCTGGTACTACATGGCAGCGCATTACGTACACCTTTAAAGCCAACAATTTATCCAGCGAAAGTTCACAGCTGTATTTCACGGCAACGGAAGACCAAGTGCCAACAGCCCTGTATTTAACGAAGTTCGTACTGGTAGAGGGTAACAAAGCCCCCGAATGGCAACCCAACACAGCCGAGCAACAGGCAGCTGTGCAGGCTAACACAGACCTGCTAAAAGCTATTCGTGATAATTACACCGAGGTGCATGGTGGTTTAATACTATCCACATTCCTAAAGCTGGGTGCAAAGCAGCAGAACGGACAATGGCAGGAAAGTGCAGGCTTGAAAGCCATGCTAAACAGCACCAATGAAATTGCTGCATACTTTGGTGGTACTTATGCCGAAGCACTGGCAGGCACAAAGGCAGGTATGACTATAATTTACCACAATGGTAAATTTAAAAGCCTTGAAGCCGATATAACAGGTGTAATCCGTGCGAAAGAGGGTTACATAGGTAGCTTAAAGATAGACGGAAATTACCTTATAGGGCTTGATGAAGACCAAGTAGAGCGAGTGCGTATAGGCTTAGGAAGTTTGCCCAGCGTTAACTCGGTATTCACCACCAAAAGCCTGCGATACGAGCTAACCAGCAGCGATGTTAATGTGGTTATTACCGACCCTGTATTAACTAATGGTGGCTACTATGTAGCACAAGCTGCACGATATGACTGCCAGTGTATAAATGACGACACCGAGGGAGCGCAGGAATATGTATACGATGCTTATGTAAATTCTACGGTAAAATTCACGCTTTCGGAACAAGCTAATAAAGTTACTTTTTCACGGTGGAGCATGGGCTTTGACACAAGATATAAGGATAGCTCAGATGATATGCCGTATATTGTAGGATATGCCACAATATACCGAAAAACGCTAACTGGTAGAACAGAAGTAGGTAAGTTCTACATTTCAACGCAGGGAGATGATTATACTATACACAACCTTGCAGCAGGCGACTACGAAGTAGAAACGTATGTGTATGTGCGTTATATGGGCTTAGTATGGACAGGTAGTGTTATGTTCTACATTGACGGTGGCATAATGGCTACAACTGCTGAAGCCTCAAATGGCATTACAATTATAGCCAAAGACGGTTTGATTTCTATGGGTAGTTCCACAAAGTACATGCTGTTCAATTTCAATGACGGATTTGAAGCGAGGTATGGTAACTATGGACTAAAAATAAGCAGCTTCGGCATACAGAAGCTCGGCACTAATGGTCAGTGGCAAACAACAAACCTGTAAAATGTTCATTTACTTTCAAAAGTTAGCGCATGTGCGTGAGTTATATACACGCATTTTGTGCTAACTTTGAGCCAAAATATTTTATAAACCTCAAAAACCAATGCAATGGGCGTTTTAATAGGCGTGGGCGATACTGTCCCACAATTTCCTTATAAAGACCTGTGGTATGGGATTTTAATTAATCTCAATAACCATGGACATTGCGTGGCTGACGGAAAAATTCAGCGTGTGGGCAATTTAGACCTGCACCGCAAACTGCCGATACAGTCGCGCATAAAGCGTTTCGTGGCAAACGCTAACGGTTCAGTAAATTACTGGCTGGGCGCAAACGACAGCACACTTAAAGAGGGTGGTGGTTCGGCTCGCCTTAATGCGCTGGACGGTGATGTTATGCTGTACAAGCCTAACTATTACCGAAAATTTGAATTTATCGGCACAGATTACCTGCTTGTGGCAATTAGCGAGGTGCAACTTCCTGGATTTATGCTGATGAAAGAAAAGGCTCGTTCTCCGTGGTATGCTACATTTAACCGTACCACCAACATTCCTGTCAGCGGCTGTTTCCTGCAATGGAACTCTGATGGCTCGCTTATTGTGGATGAAAATGGCGTGCCTGTGTTTACAAGCAATGCAGCACAGTTCCGAGGATGTGGCAATAACACCAGTTTTGACGGAACTTACAAAACGCAGGTGGGTATGCCAGCATGCGCGTCAAACAAAGCAAACACACGTTCACGCTGTGTGGCTAAGGGTGCAAACTGGCATCACGGTGGCTGGCGTTTCCGCGAAGAAATGAGCTGGCTAATGGCTATTGAATTTGGCGACCTTGACAGCCAAGCTGCATATAACCCAGTAAAGACCGCTGACGGCTTTGCACAGGGTGGACTGGGCAACAAAACTTATGTGGACGGCACGCAGTGGAATACACACAATGGCTACAATCCGTTTATCCCCTGTGGTATTACTGCAAAGCTGGGCAATAATACAGGCGTGGTGCAATACAAAGTTCCTAACTGGGCTGGTACTGGTGTTACGAAAGACCTTATGGTCGCCAGTTATCGCGGCTGGGAAACACCTCATCAGTACCTGTGGGAGCATTGTGACGATGTGCTTGTACGCTGCAACAAGCCCAGTGATGGTGGGGAAAAACTTTTGTACCTATGCACCGACCCAGCCAGATTTACAACACCAGCGGATAAAGCGACCAGCGTTCCCGATGGTTATGTAAAATTAGGTCGTTTGCCCGATAACGATGGCTATATTTCGGCTATGGGCGTGGCTAATGGCTATTCATTCCCCTGCAGCGTTACAGGCGGAGCAGCTAATAAAGATTACTGCGATTACTATTGGAAACCAACAGTAACTGACAGTAATGGTGCTGAGGGCTTCTACCAGCTTCTCGCTGCTGCTCGTGCGTATAATTCGGAGGCTGCGGGAGTCCGTTGTACGTATACGGCTGATCGCGGTGCGTATACGTA